>TARA_B110000858_G_scaffold79795_1_pt1 | contig 9925 bp, 8 predicted proteins | sample TARA_B110000858 | Tara Oceans TARA_B110000858 (sample SAMEA4398247) | marine metagenome | biome: Polar Biome; feature: [SRF] surface water layer (ENVO:00010504); material: water (ENVO:00002006), including particulate matter (ENVO:01000060) such as... | depth 5 m | reverse complement strand
GATGTTAGCAAGTTCTGCTTCAGCGTCAAGACCGTGGATTGCTTTCAGGTCTTGTGCAAGTTCAATGGTGTACTCTGCTTTCAGGGCACGTGACTTTGCTTCAACTGCTGCTTTCTCGATTGTGAAACCCATTTCAGCGAAGTCGCTTCCAGTGTTTCCGAGTCCTTCAGCATTTGCTGTTGACATACCGCCACCGACAGTTGGACCAGTGCGGTCGTTGTCGATAGAAGAGTCAGAGTTGGAGTCAGTAAGACCACCAAGACCAGAAGGTCCACCGCTCTGAGTGACTGAAGAGTCGCCAGAGAAAGGTGCAATTGCTTCGCCAAACAATGCTTCATTACCAGTAGTAGCACCGCCACGAGTGGTCTTGTACTTGCTCTTCATAGCAAAGATCAGACCAGTTGGTCCAGTCATTGGTTGAACGCCGCAGATGTCATATGCCATCAGGTTAGGCATAGCGCGACGAACGAGAGAGATCAATACTGGATCCCAGTTAGCAGCAGAACTAGTGCTGTTGCCAGCAGTTTCAGTCATAAACTGAGACTGTGAACCTTCAGAGATCATGGCACGTTCTTGGTTTTCAAGAACAGCAGCAGTTACGTTGCGACGGTGACGGTCTGTGATAGTACCAGCAGACTCTTCGTTTAATACTGGTGCCCATTTAGAGACCAGTGATTCGTAGTTAATTTCCATTTTTTAGATACTCCTTGAGAGTGTTATGGGTTTGTTACTGTTGTGATGTTTTACGGATTGCGTTCAAGTATTTGGACATAGACGGAGCAACGTCTTCAGTCAATGCAACAGCATCTTCTTCAGTAGTAACTTCTTCTGTGACTTCAACACTTTTAGCAAAGAAAGATTCTTTGACAGTGGCAACTTTAGATGCGAATGTTTCAGCATCTTCGAAGTCTACACTTTCAACTAACTTTTCAAACTTTTCTGCTTGAGTGTCAGCAAGATCAGAGATTGCTTCAGAGACGATTGCGTCTCGAGTCAATACTTCAACATGCTCGCTCAGTGCGATTGCGTCTTCAGTAGTTCTGTTGAGTGCCTCTTCGAGTTCCTCAACTTGATCTGCCAAATCATCAACCAGGTCTACCTTTGAGTCAGGCACTTCAATGTAAGACTCAACGAACAATCCTTTCAGATTCTCCATGAAGTTCTCAGCGATTTCAGCACGCAGACCATTTTGAATAGCAACTTCGTTCTCTGCCATCCAGTTCTCAACTACATAGTTCAGGTAGGAATCTACTTTCTCGACCAACTCAGAGTTCTGCGAGGCAGTCTCTTCAGCGAGTTTGTCTTCGTAAGCAGTTTCAATTCGCTCAACTTCTTCAGCGAGTTTTGATTTCAATGCTGCTTCAAAGATGACAGCGGTCTTAACTTTAAACTCTTCGGAAAGAGTTGCTTCAGACTCGACCAGCGCAGTCAATTCTTCAGAGTAGTCAGCAGATTCTTCTGCAAAAACTTCTTCATCAGAAAAGTCAACGTCTTCGCCCATAACAGAACTGTAAGAGGCAGCAAGATCTTGCTTCTTCATACCGCTCAATTTGCTATACATGGCGTTGATCATTGCACCTTTGGTTTTCGGCATTGGATCGCTGTTCTTCTTATCACCCTTACGTGCTGGTGCTTGGGAAGTACCATCTGCTGCTTTGTCTACTGACGCCACAGACTGGTCTTCAGCGTTCTTCATGTCGTGACTTTGTCCTTCCACAACTTCATCATGAAGTTCTATACTATTTTCTTCATCCATAATGGACTCCTTTTATAAGGTTTCTTTTAAAGACGAGAGGAAATTTTTGAACTCACGAGTCTGCTCAGCATACGAATATACCCTTGCAGAAGGAGTAACGATTTCAGTCTCTTGTTCTTCACATATTTCCTGAGCGACCAAGATTCCTTTGTTCCATACCCAATCCACACCTTCCATGATTCCGTTTACGAAAGCACCAGGAGCGGATGGATCCTGTACAATATCAATTGTACTTAAAACAAAGTCTTCTCCGACATACGAGGCACCGCCACGTTGCTCAAGACTACCCATACCACGAGTTGAGACACCAAGGTTGACGCCACCTTCAAGCAAACCTTTTACAATTTTACCCATAGGAGTATCTAATATTGATGCCTTTCCGACCACATCATTGCCTTCAAAATGAAGATCAGTGATGAGATGCGAAACTTTGTCGAGGTTGACTGTTGGACCATCAGGGTGGTTCAACTCGCCAACTGCTCGGTTCTTTGAAACTTGCTCTTCAACATACTTGTCTACAGCAGACTGCATAGTCTTCTTCGGATAGATTCTACCGTTCCGATTCTTTTGCTCTGCCTGTGCAAATACACCTTCGATGAAGAAAGACTTTTCGCCTTTCTCATTTTTCTCGACGATGCATTGAACATTTTGTTCGTTGAATTCAGCGATCAGTTTCATTAAAATAATTCCTTGATTGCGGTCTCGATAGATTTTACAGCGTCCTTTTCAGAACGGAAGGTGTCGAGATGGTCACCGTCTATATATGCTTCAAACCCCTTGGTGGTCTTATATACAGAGCACTTCACTTTCTTGTGCTTCTTGTTATATACAAGGTCGCCCTTTGGTGTTTTACTACGAATCTCTGTAAAGTATTTCATACAGTTTATTTATACTATCCTTGATCTTCGGTTTCATCGTCAGACAAAATATCTTCTATTTCTTCTTCTACTTCTTCATCACTGTATAGACTCAGAGCATCTTCTGGTTCTTCATGCTCATCATCACCACCCAGATCGATATCTAAAACATCTTCTGGTTCGTCATCTGCTAATATAGCATCAACTTCTGCTTCGACTTCAGCATCCAACTCTTCTTCTTCAACGTCGGATTCGCCTTCAACGTCGGAATTAATTTCTTCTTCTTCAGTTTCTTCATCATCTTGCTCATCACCGTTATACACGGCACCAGCAATTCGAACTTTCTCTTGAGCAAGGGCATCATCAATCCTACCTGACATTAGGTCGTTGAATACTTTACTCGCTTCTAATGATTCACCGCTCTTGATTGAGTGTAGCAGGTCATCTATGCTTGGTGAAATAACTTCCACGTCCATTGTATCGTCTTCCATAATATTCTCCAGTTTTTGCGTTACAGTTTATATAGGGTGTTTCTTAATTACCTTCTTCCTCATCGGCATCAGGGTTAATGTCGCCAGTAGCGATCTCTTTTTCCATCTGTGTTTGCATTGCTAATGCTTCCTCTTTGGTAAACCTGAATACGTTAGTCATTACCCAATCTTTACTTAGGTACTCACCAACGTACTGTGCTGCTTGGTCGACCAGTTGAAGTCTTTGTGTCAGCACTTCAGCATCTTTTAACTCAGTGTAGTGGTTGTCTTTATAGAACTCTACACGAACACGGTTGTGGAACTGTTCTTTCCAGTCAGAGTCTGTTATAACACCTTTCAGTATCAACTGCTGGCGCAAGATGTGTAGGAACAACTTGCTGAACCGCTGGCGCAGACGATTGATAAACTTCTGGAACTTAATCTCTTCTCGGTTGATCTCTGTAGCACGACCGAGAGAGTATGCTTGTTCTTGCTCGAGGCGAGACACAGGCACATTCAATGCTTGGTATACTTTGCGCTGGAAGTATTTGACGTCATCAATCTCGCCAAGGTTACTGCCACCTGGAAGTGTTGTTACTTCAGTACCACGACCACCTTCACGACGAGGCAACCAGAAGTCATCCAGCATAGACATGTGCTTGCGGGAATCTTTCAGTTCACCAGTGCTTTGATCATACACAAGTTTGTTTCTGTAGCGTGACATCAAAGAGTTAACATATTCTTCAGACTTACCTTTCGGCAGGTTGCCCGTATCAACGTAGAAGATTCGACGTTCTGGTGCACGTGCCAAACGATAGATGATCAGGGAGTCTTCCATCATGCGCAATTGGTTTAATGGGCGCATTGCTTTATGTAAATGGGAGATGACCTTTGTTTTTGTTTCGTCAAGTAGACCAGAGGTCACATAACTAACAGAGTCATTACTCAACCGTACAGCACTGTTCGTGACATCACTTGCATGGGAAGAAACACCTTTCTTTTCAGAACCGTTTCTTTCGTTGTAGATGTAGTATTCTTCCACCTTATCAACAACGCCGACTCCAGTTGCAGGGTCTTTCTTCTTCTTGACTTGCTTGACCTTGCGGACTTTCATTGCGTCGATGTATCGTATCTCTTGGACACCTTCTTTGAGTCTATTCTTGTCGACAATAAGATGATGATACAAACGACCATCAACGTACCAAGAGCGGAATATGTCATGCGCCCTTTCGTTGAATGTAAGAAGGTTCAGTACATGTTGAAATTCTTCGGCGACAGTTTTCTTGATCTTATCAGACACACCAACAGCATCCATGTTGATCTCAACAACGTTCTCGTCGTCTGGTACTACGATCGCTTCATTGACAATTTCTTCAATTGCCATATCTACTTCTGGATGTGCAGCGTTGGTTCGATACTTTCGAATCAGGTCTGCTTGGTCTTTGAATTGTAGGTCAGCATATATGTCCATATGCGTGCCCATATGAAGGGATGGAGCAGTTACATAACCAGTGCCATCGTCATCTGTGGGTGTGACAACAGATGCAGCGGGAATTGGATCAACCGCTTGCTGGTCTTTCTTGGATCGGTTTATTTCGAAACCGAACAACTTGATACCGTTCTCTGCCATTTTGTTTTCCTGTTTGGTAATACAATAATATAATAAAAAGCAGGGGAAGTTCCCCTCCCCTGCTTATACTTATAACGACTCTCCAACCTTAGTTGGTGTTGTCGTTTGTCCAGTAGTCGTACTCGATTGTAACAGTGAACTGCTCGATCTCACCTGCTTGCGCATAGTCGAGGTCGATAGCAGACACGTTAGATGGGAAACAGTTCTTCAAGAAGTAAGTCTTGATGGGGTTTCCTGCTTGGTCGAGTTGCAACACTTCCATGTTAGAAGCATAAGTACCGAAACCTGCATTGTTAGATTCAACACCAACGTTGCCAACATGAGTGTTCATACCATCCATCCATGCTTCGAAAGAATCACGGACCGAGAAGTTTGTATCGTTATAGACAGTGATTGTCCACGGTTCAAAACTACGGTCACCCGCAACTTTGACGATACGTCCACGAAATGGAACTTCAATTGGTTGTATGGTTGATGCAGGCAGAGACGCGGAGCGACACATAAAGTTAGTCAGTTCCTTGTTACCACCAGCATATCCTGGAAAGTTGATATTGACCTCAAACATGTTGGAGCGAGCACCGCCGCCTGTCAACTTGCCCTTAAAGTCATCTACTCGTAAAATTGCCATTTTTGTTTCTCCTTTGAATGACTATTAAGAAAGTGTACCAACCACTTCTTCAAAATCAAGTCCAGCGCGAGTAGCGACAAAGTTGATGGTGATGAAGTTGATTGAATAAGTAGGTTTGATGAACACGGAAGCGACCAATTCGTTGCGCGAACGCACTTCATCAGTATTGTTTCTGCTGTCACACTGAACGAGGAAATCTTCGATACCACGTCGCGCTTGAATTTCACGCAGTAGTGGTTCGACGACCGCTACAAACTCAGAGCGGGTAAATTCATCGTTGAACTCGAACATAAAGTTACGAGCAGCGATTGCGACAGATTTCTCGATCGCGAGGAACAGACGACGAACATTGATGCGATCAAACGCACTTGGTCGTGATTGCTTAGTCTTGTCACCGAACAACAGTATTCCGCGACCGCTGAATTGTACGATTGGGTTTACACCAACTTTGTACAGTTCATCACGTTCTGCTTTGTTAGGAGAGTAGGCAAGTGATGTTACACCGAAGTATTCACCACGGCGTTCTCCAGCAGGAGAGTACCATGGACCATAGTTTGCATCAGTAGCAGCAAGCAATCCAGCAGTACTGGAAGCAGCAGGTACATAGATGTACTGGTCTGAATACTTATTATAAACACGCAGATAGTTGTTATCAACAATCAGGTAGTTAGAAGCACTGAATTTGTCGGTAGTTGCTATAGTAGCAGTAACAGGAGCGTTGTTACCTACAACAGCAGCACGATCAGGAGATGTCACAACGACACAGTCCTTACGAGTTGCCGAAGCGATACCAACAAGATCATTTACAACAGACACTTGTTGGTCTTGATTAGGCATTCCTGGAGCGATAAGGATTTGAACATCTATCTCATCTTTGTCTTCGAAGTTGTCGAACCCAAGAGCGTAGTCACCAACATCAAGTGTTGCATGGTTAGTACCACCAACAAAAGTAGCATTAGCAGAGTCATTAGACCAAGATACTCCAGAAGCAAAGTCGATATTCGATGAACCAACGCTCGCACCCCAGTTGGTGCCGCTAACCATGTTAGCAGAGTCATTGTAAGCACCAAACCAAACGTAGTTTGAACTAGCGTTCAATACACTCTTGATATTGTTGTCTCCACCATCAACAGTTTTTGCGCCATTAGCAACAGAAACGTATGGGAAAACTTCTAATACGGTGCCCTTAGTTCCAGAGATGAAACCGCCTATGTCTATAACAGCAACGTGGACTTCGTCATTCTTGACTACCGTTGCAAAACCTGATGCCCACTGAGAGGTTCCAGGAACTCCGTCGAACTTGTCTTTCCACTGCCAAGCGGCAAAGTTGGTCGCTGTTTGAGCAGAACTAGCAGAGTCGCCAGAAGCGTTAGAGAATATTGAAACCGCGAGAGAGTTGCCGAGTGCTCCTGGATATTTTGCAGTAAACATTTCTGTTGATACTGTATTATCCCAGACGCCCTCATTTTCTATTACGGATGGTTGGTTGCGAAGAGTAGCATTGAATGCGCTGTCTCCGACCGAACCGCCTTGTGATGTCTGTCGGTTTACGATAAGATTGCCAGAGTAACGCAGATACTGAGAAGCAGAGAAGTAGTCAACCGCTGAGGCATTATCGGGAGTACCGAATATGCTTGCAAGTTGTCCTTCGTCTTGGACTCGAGTAGGTACATTGACTGGACCCCAGTTAAATTGTCCCACAAAACCGCTCAAAGAAGTTTCGACATTTGGCGCAACGCCAGTTAGGTCGATTTCTTTAACAACGATTGCTGGAGACACAGAAGGTGTAGTAAGTGCCATTTTTATTTCCTCGTTTCGATCGAAAAATTATATGTATCATTATAAGAATGACACTCGCCATCGAGCGTTCACATGCTCTTATTTATACCGATCGCAATCTACGCTTACCAGTGGTGAATTGCGTTGGCAATGATGAATAGGCATGTGGCAAAGTTGACAACAACAATGATTGTTCGGATGACAGCGACCTTGTCTGCGTCTGAGTCTGTGTTGCCAGTCTTCTCACCGACTGCCTTCGCCCAGAGATTCCACATATGCTTACCAGTCATCATCATCTCTATGCAGCATACTCCAAGGATCCATCCTGTCTTCGTATGTAATCTCTTCCACATCGTTACTTTGAAAACCAAACGGTGGTATGTCTTCTTCGATCTCTTGCATCCTTTGATTAAACATCATCTTCTTCACGTCTATGTCAGTCAACTCTTGGAACATCGTTGTCGAAGTCAGGTATCCAAACATAACAAAGTTCATAACCAGATCATCATGGTTACCAGAGGATGCTTCGTACGAGGCACCTTTGACCTCAAACGTAGAGATCTCTAATATAGTGTTCTCGTCTACGATGTCAATTTTATTTGTTTCCATCAGGTCTTTAAATCCAGAGCAACCAATCCTCTTGATCTTTCTGGTCATCTCAACACCAATGCCGCTGGACTTGGTCATAGACTCCATGTGGACATTTTCATATTCCATCTCATGGTATATGCCTTGGCAAACCAATGCACCAGCATCGTTTGATTCTATGACAACATATGCTTGATTGTAGGAATTCGCCCACTTATAAATAATGTCAGGAAAGAGCAATGGAGAGATAAGATTGTTTCGATAGACAGCGACCTGCTTGAATGGTCTGCTACTAATATCGATCACGTTAAACGTACTAAAATCCTGCCCCCTACCTTTCGCCACGTCGACACACATGACGTATTGAGAACCCTTGCGAGGTTCATCATATACCATTAAGTCTCCACCCTCGAGGATCTGTTTCGGTCTTGAGGTCTTCAGGTTCAACAGAGTTTCTGGATTGATCAGAGTATCGCCAGTTCCAAAGAACGTGTTTCCGAATTCCTGATCGAACTGTAGTTGTGAAGTGTTCGCAATTGTCTCTTGCTTCCATGCCTCATCACGTCCTGGGACGTCCCACCAGTCCACACGGAATGGTTTGAATTCATTCACGCCCTGTACCGCACCTTCCCATATCTTATGGAACGGATTGCCGATACCATTGGCGGTGGAGGTCACGATGACCTTTGTGTTCTTACCAGAAGATACAACAGGATATGTTGACGTATAGAACTCTGCTGCTTTCTCTACGAACGCAAACTCATCCATAAATAGTAGATTGACCGACTGGCCACGAATGGAAGAACCTGACGTGGCAGCAGCGAATATTTTGGAGTTGTTGCTGAACTCAATCGTACCTTTGTTCAGTACCTTACATCCAGGTTGAAGGAAGAACGGTAGGTTCTCGAGCATCAGGGTGACACGAGAGAGCATCTCTCTAGCAGTCGCCCCTTTGTTTGCTACCACAGCAATGTTCTTCTCTGGGTGGAATATAGCAAACCAGAGGATGTATCCAACAGAGGAAATAGACTTACCTGACTGGCGGCATGCTAGTATGATAGAGAATCGATTGTTGTTGAAGTGATTGAACATTTCTTCCTGATATGGATATAGTTCAAACGGCACAAGACCATCGTTGAGATTAATTACTTTGAGGTGGGAGCGAGCAAAGTAAGAAGGGTCTGCCATGCACTTAGCATACTCAGCAACCTTTTCTTGCGTCCAGTCTTCTTCAACACCATCTTTCTTGACATGGATATTACCCAGATAAGAAGTGTCGCCTTTATTCTTCGTCGTGTCTACTATCTTCGATGGTATCATAATCTGCTTGACTCACTTCCTTCTCATTGATGTCCTTCAACATCCGTTGCAGGTCTGTAGTAGAACCGATGAACACGTTAGTATCACCTGCAGGTAATGCTCCTTGTTTCGGTTTGTCTTCTCTCTCAATATTCTTTTTCTGTTGGTGCAGGTTCATCAACTGGCCAGAGACATCAGCAGTATCCTTCATCAGTTTAGCGAGGACTTCATATGCGCGGGGATGCTCAGACGCTTTGGCGACTTCAAGCATTTCCTCAACGCCATCTCTACCTTTACAGATCATATCATACAGGGTTTCACGAGCAAACTCGTAATCATTATCCTTGTCTTCTTTATCATCACTCATGCTAACAACATTCCTTTGGCATACAGAGTATATAGGGTTTCTACATTACAAGCAAAGGCAATGGAAACGCTTGCCCTGTATTTGTCATTGTTCTCTAATCCGTGTACCCTTTCTGTGTCCGCGACATAACAGGGTGACCATCCAACAGAAAGTATTCCTCCTTCTGGCGGATAGAAAATCAGAGGTGCCCATTCTTCACCAGAGTATGGCGTGAGTGGTAGAAACATAACTGCCTTTCGCGGTTCGTTGTAGATTTGATTGTCTATGTGAGGCGACATGAAACCATTAGGGGCACACCTTGATAATATTATATAAGACAGGTGCTTCTTTGCTTCTGGGTGTATCAGGTTATATAGTGTCCTGATCTCTGGTTCCTCTCCGTTCCATATAAGATCGATGCCTTCGTTTGCAGGAGTAGTTCTTATAATATTCCGAACGTTATTGACATGGTCTAGGTCGCGAGTTTGCCACTGTTCGATAATGTCCCTTGTGGGCATGCCTCCCCACCATGTTGGGGCAGTATCGAGTTTGGATTGTTTGATCAGGACTTC
>TARA_B110000858_G_scaffold125586_1_pt1 | contig 9928 bp, 15 predicted proteins | sample TARA_B110000858 | Tara Oceans TARA_B110000858 (sample SAMEA4398247) | marine metagenome | biome: Polar Biome; feature: [SRF] surface water layer (ENVO:00010504); material: water (ENVO:00002006), including particulate matter (ENVO:01000060) such as... | depth 5 m | reverse complement strand
GTTCCTTCCTTATCCATGTGGTCTACCACTCTCATTTTTCTGCTCCAAGGCTCCGAACTAATTTGTGCGTTTCATTATTTAGTTGGTTTAGGTAAGGGGTAGAAAAGAGGTAGTCATGGTTCTTAAGAAGCATCAAAGTCCTTCTGGTGGATTAAACGCTGCTGGTCGCGCACATTTTAAAAAGACTGAGGGGGCTAATCTCAAACCTCCCCAGCCTGAGGGTGGCGCAAGGAAGCGTTCTTTCTGTGCGCGTATGGGCGGTGTTAAGGGGCCAATGAAAGACAGTAAGGGTCGTGCTACACGCAAGGCTTTAGCTTTAAGAAAGTGGAAGTGTTAAATGCCAAGTAGCAAGAACTATGTTCGTAATTACTCTAAGTCTGGTGAGGGTAAGTACGATAAGTCACCTAAGAGGATGGCTGACAATCGTGCGCGTAAGAAGGCTCGTTCTTTGTTGGAGAAGTCTGGTGCTGCCAAGCGCGGTGATGGCAAGGACGTAGATCACAAGAACGGTAATCCAAGGGATAACAGTCCTAAGAATTTGCGTTCTGTTGGTCGTGCGGTTAATAGATCAATCAAGCGAAACAAGAAGGCGGGGAAAGCCTAATGGGTAAGAACGATAAGGACGATAAAAAAGGTAACTCAGTAACAACTTCAGTAAAAGATTTTTTTAGTGCTATGGGGAACGATATTGCCATTGGCATTGGCATGAAGGACGATCCGGGCCGCAATAGTAGTGGTGCTGTTATAGGCCCATTTAGCGAAACAAGTTATGAAAAGCGCACCCGCATAACCGTTGAGAATGAAAAGAAACGCAACGCTGCCTCTGGCGAAAGCAATGGCCAACAACAACGGCGACCACAGGCTAAGCACGTACCAATTAAGACCGTAGAAGATTATTACAATCTGTTAAAAGGCCCAGTTGAACCGCTCCCCAGCCTGCTAACGCCAACTAGCAAAACTTATAGCAAGCCTAAGTATGGCGATGTATCAACCCGATCATCTACTAAGAAAAAGGGAGAAGGTGTAGAGGCGCGATCTTTCTTCCAAAGTATGAGTACAGGCTATGTCTGAGGTAGCAATGTCGGCTCAATCTATAAAGATGGAGTTTCCAATCTTTAATGACATTACTGTTTTAGATAAGCGTGAAACTCTGAATGTCTTTGATGATGATGAACGGCAGCTAGAGTTTTTCCACCCAGAAGATAGCCCTACTGGGGCTTATCATATGGAGGTTTATAATCCTCAACTAACTGGTGCTAACCTAGATCGTGCTGTTTTTGGTGAGTTTCTTCACGCTGCTCCCGCATTGTCTCCGCACTATAAGAAGCAAAGGGAATTACTTGTTCAGACGTTTACCCCTGCTCAGAAGGAAGCCAATATTGATGCTTATAAAAAAGCACAAAGTGATAATGGCGAAACTAGGCCGTTTGAAAAGTGGATGGAAGTAAGCAGGGTAGATGCTTTTATTCGTGGTCATGTATCAAAGCAATGGCCTGATTACCCATACAACATTACTCAACGTAGATTGATGGACGAGATGATTAATGATTTGCATAAAGGAAAGACCGAATGAGTGAAGCACTTAATGTATGGCGCAGAAAGCAAATGGCTCAAGCAATAATGGATACTGACGATCTGCATGAGCAAAATTTGCTTATACGAAAATTTTACAATGAGACTCAGCCTGAGATTGGTCGGCCTTTATCTGAGATTTTAGAAAAAACACCTTCTCAAAAAAAGCCGCTATTTAAAAAGGTAGGCGATATAACTGAAGAAGACTTAAAGGCGTGTAATGGCATTTATTAATACCCTTTCTCAGCAAGAGCGAGACACGCTTAGGCGAGTTGTTAAGCTAACGCATATGAAGCATTACCCAAATGACTTTGTAACCAACTATGAAACTGACAAGATGATTGAGGCTATAGGCCCAGAGATCGCGGGTAAAATGATTAAGGTAGGCATAGATCAGCAGATCATGAGTAAGTAATGATTGATTTCAAATACAAGCCTGATGGCGAAACCATTAAGACGTTTATGAAAGACGATACTTTCTTTCGTGGTATTCGCGGCCCTGTTGGCTCTGGTAAATCTGTGTGCTGTTGTATTGAGGTTTTTCGTCGCTCCCTTACTCAGCAAAAAGCCCCTGATGGAATACGCAAAAGCCGCTGGGCTATTATTCGTAACACCAACCCGCAGCTTAGAACCACAACAATTAAGACTTGGCTGGATTGGTTTCCAGAATCTGAGTGGGGTAAGTTTAACTGGTCTGTTCCTTATACCCATAGGATTAGAAAAGGCGACATTGACCTTGAGGTTATCTTCTTAGCTTTAGATAGACCCGAAGATGTTAAGAAATTACTGTCTTTAGAATTAACAGGTATATGGATTAATGAAGCTAGAGAAATTCCGAAGTCGATTATTGATGCTTGCACAATGCGCGTGGGTCGCTTCCCGTCTATGCGTGATGGTGGCCCTTCTTGGAATGGCGTCATTGCCGACACTAATGCTCCCGAAGAAGATCATTGGTGGCCCATTATGGCTGGTGAGGTTCCAATCCCTGACCATATACCGCGTGAGCAAGCTAAGATGCTCGTTAAACCTTTTAACTGGTCTTTCTATACGCAACCCGCTGGCATGGTTGAGGACAGAAACGAAGAAGGGGAAATAGAAGGCTATCTTCCTAACCCAGTAGCCGAGAACGTAAAGAATATGTTGAGTACATATTACACTAACTTGGTAATGGGTAAGACCAAAAGCTGGATTGACGTATATGTAATGAATCAATTAGGGCATATCCAAGATGGTAAGCCTGTATATCCTATGTTTGCTGCTGATGTTCATGTGGCTAAAGAAGAAATACCTATTGCCGCTGGGCAATCCGTTTATGTGGGTGTGGACTTTGGTCTTACTCCTGCTGCTGTATTTGCTCAGAAGGTACGAGGGCGGTGGCTGGTTCAGTCCGAAATCGTTGCTATAGACATGGGCATTGTGAGATTCGCGGAAGTTATGCGTAATGAGCTATCAACTCGCTTCGCTGCTGCTGGTGAGGTTATAATCTATGGCGATCCGTCTGGTGACTTCCGAGCGCAGACAGATGAATCTACTCCATTCCATATTCTTCGTGGTGCTGGCCTTCGCGCCTACCCCGCGCCTTCAAATTCTGTTGACCTCCGTCTTGAGTCGGTTTCCTCCCAGCTGACAAAAATGGTGGAGGGCAAACCAGCGTTACTCGTAGATCGGCGGTGTTCGACCCTCATTAAAGGGTTTGAGAGCGGATACTCCTACAAGCGCATGGAAGTCTCAGGTGAGAGGTTTGCCGATAAGCCTGATAAAAATATGTTTAGTCACGTACATGACGCAGCCCAATACCTTTTCTTAGGTGCTGGCGAGGGTCGCGCATTAATGAATAGCCAGAAACCAATGCAGCCTACTATAGCTAAGCGTAACTTTGATGTGTTTAGTAAGTCGCATGGGGTTCGTAAGAAACAAAGCCTTTGGGCTAGGCTTTAGTTTGTGCATTGATAAATTCTTTTTAATGTGTTTCTGAGTGCAAAAAGGAGATTGATATGTGTTTAGGTGGCGGTGGTGGTGGCGGCGGCAGTCCAGTTGTAACTGAAGAACAGAATAGGGCGGCAGCGCAAGCGCGTCTTGATTCGGAAGCGGCAGCGCGTCAGCAAGCTAAAAAAGTAGCAGATGCAAAGCGTGAAGATATTGATGAGGCTTTAGACACTGCGTCTTCAGCTGAAAGCCGAGGCAAAAGTGGCAAAGGCCGACGTTCTTTATTTTCCTCTTCTTCGGGTGGCTCTGGCTATTTGAGTAGGTTTGGCTAATGGAATATGGAAACAACCCTGTAGCTAAAAGTAAGATAAAGAAATACGAAAAGGCTAAAGCCAAGCGAGAGAATTGGATTCCTCTTTTTGAGGAGTGCTATTCTTATGCCCTGCCTAATCGTGAATCGTTTTACTATGAGGAAGCTGGTCAGCGAAGAGACGATAGAATCTTTGATGAAACAGCGGTTGTTGGGGTTCAGGAATTTGCCAGCAGATTGCAATCTGGCTTGGTTCCTAACTTTGCTAGATGGGCTGATCTTCTTAGCGGCTCAGAAGTTCCAAAAGAAGACAGGGATAAAGTAGATAATGAACTAGATGAAGTTACTGATTATGTCTTTGAGGTCATACAAAACTCTAATTTCAGCCAAGAAGTTCATGAATCTTTTATGGATTTGGCTGTCGGCACTGGTGTTCTTTGTGTTGAGGAAGGCGATTCCATAAATCCTGTTAACTTTACGGCAATACCTCTGCCGCACGTTATACTTGATACTGGCCCAGACGATCAGATTGACCACGTTTTTCGTGAGCGAAAGAATATTTCCTTTGATATGCTTGAGAGAATGTACCCTAACGGGAAGTTCGACCAGAAGGTTAAGTCTCAGATGGGCATGGACAGGGAGACAACTGTACTTGAGCTTGTATGTAAGGACTATTCTAAGAAGAATGAGGACTCATATTACAGTTATGCGTTTTGCCTAACCACTAAAACTATACTTAACGAAAAGAAAATGTCTGGATTGGGGGCAAATCCATTTGTTTGTTTCCGCTGGTCTAAGTGCGCTGGCGAAGTTTATGGGCGCGGCCCTTTACTCAACGCATTATCTGCAATTAAAACCACTAACCTGACAATTGAGCTTATTCTTGAGAACGCTCAGATGTCTATCTCTGGCATATATCAAGTTGATGATGATGGTGTAATTAACCCTGACACAATAAATTTAGTCCCGGGATCAATCATACCGAAAGCTATGGGAAGTTCTGGGCTTCAGCCACTACAAGCTGCTGGGAACTTTGATGTTGCTCAACTAATTTTGTCTGACATGCGGCTTAATATCAAACGTGCTTTGTATAATGATATGCTGGGCAATCCAGATAAAACTCCTGCTTCTGCTACAGAAGTTGCAGAGCGTATGGCTGATTTATCTAGGCGTATTGGCTCAGCCTTTGGTCGTTTGCAGGCTGAATTAGTACAACCTGTTTTGCAGCGTGTAATTTATATCCTTAAAAAGCAGGGACGTATTGAAATACCACAGGTTAATGGGCGTGAGGTAAAGGTTAGGTCGGCCTCTCCGTTATCACAGGCACAAGCTAACTCTGATATTACAACTGTATCTAGGTTTCTTGAGCTTATTGGCGGTACGTTTGGCCCTGAAATGTTGCAGATTCTTATTGATAGTGAAGAGACAGCGGTTCATCTTGCTAAAAAGTTTGGTGTTCCTGAGTCCTTGATTCGTGATGAAGAAGAACGTAAGGCTATGACGGAAATGGCGCAGCAAATGGCGCAGCAACAACAGATGGCTCAACAACCACAGGAGCAAACGGGTGGTCAACAAAACCCCAGTTAGCATTGGAATAGACGGCGTACAGAGATCAAAGGCTAATGACCAAAACATTAGTCAAACAGTAGCGGAAGTATTTAGCTCCCCCTCTGGGCAGGCTGTATTAAATTACCTCAAGTCTATAACTATAAACATGGTTCATGGCCCAGATGTTTCTACGGAAAGCCTACGGCACATTGAGGGCCAAAGGTTTATTGTTGGAATGATTGAGCAAAGAATATCACATGGTCACAGGAGCAAGAAATGAGCGAAAGTTTAGTTGGCGCAGAAGCGACAGAGCAAACAGTCACAGCGGAAGATTCACAAATTGTCACTGAATCTACTGGTGATCCTATCTTTGAGACAGAAACATCAGCAGATGATGATCTGCTTTTAGGTAAATACAAAACACCAGATGATTTAGCTAAGGCTTATAAGGAACTTGAGTCTAAGCTTGGTGGCAAAGAAGAGGATTTGCGTAAGTCTATTTTAGAGGAAATCGAAGAATCTGCCTTTAAGGATAGACCCGCTACTTCTGGTGAGTACCAACTTCCTGAAACTGTAGATGCTGATTCTGCTGTAAATAGTGATTTACTACAGTGGTGGTCTGAACATTCTTTTGAAAACGGCTATGGTCAGGAAGAGTTCCAAAAAGGCATTGAAATGTATATGTCTGCTATAGGTGATACTGGCCCTGATCTTGAGTCTGAATCTGTTAAGCTTGGTGAAAACTCTTCTGCAAGAATTGAGTCTGCAAACCTATTTGCAAATAAGTTCTTTCCTGCTGAAGCTTTTCCAGCAATTGAACGCATGTGTGAGTCTCATGAAGGCATTCTTGCGTTAGAGCATATCATGGAATCAATGAAGGACGGGCCTTTTTCTGGCGATGCACAGCCTACAACTGGCGTTACCAAGCAGGGATTAGAGGAAATGATGCGAGATGAGCGATACCACAACCCAGCAAAACAAGATCGCAACTTCGTCGAGGAAGTCACAAAAGGTTATCGGGCATTATATGGCTGATGTAGTTCTTCAATCTCATGGGTTGGATTTAGTAAAGCTAAAGCCTTGTCATATCTTTCCTTTCGTTAAAAGTTTAAGTGATGAAAACAAGAGAGAGTTTTCTGAGCTTTATAAACTAGACCCTCTTGAGACATTGCTTAAGTTTATTGGCGATGAAAATACTTACACTGTAGTTAAAGGCGATGTACCTTTAGCAATTACTGGAATAAATGAGGACTCACAGATGTGGGCTTTGTTTTCTAAGTATATGAGGAAGAATTGGATAAGATTTGCGAGAGCGTCACCTGATTTAATTGGCTTCTATCATATGTATCACGATCAAATAAGCTGCGATGTGTGGACTGAAAGCGATATGATTGTTCAATGGCTTGCCTATTTAGAGTTTGAACCAATCTTTTTAAGTAAAGATAGCAAGATACTGCATTTTGTGCGTTGCAAGTCTAGCGATAATAATGTTGACAGTCTCATATCACGGCCTGTCATGCACTGAGTAGCCCATTTGGATACCTACGTTGAAGTAAACAGACGGACACCCGTTAGTGTTTAACTTTAATAAGGACTCTTGAAATGGCTAATACAATTGACCAAGCCTTTATCAAGCAGTTTGAATCTGAAGTTCATTTGGCGTATCAGCGCATGGGTTCCAAACTACGGAATACCGTTCGTACTTCAAATGTCTCAGCTTCGGTTGCTCGATTCCAAAAAATTGGCACTGGCTCTGCCACTACTAAATCCCGCAATGGTTCAGTTACCCCTATGGAACTGACGCACAGCAACGTAGAAGTCACAATGGCTGACTACTATGCTGCCGAGTACATTGATAAACTGGATGAATTGAAGACCAACATTAACGAGCGTCAAGCTGTAGCTAAGTCTGCTGCCGCCGCGCTTGGTCGCAAGACAGATGAAATTCTGGTTGCAGCGATGGATGCTGGTGCAAGTTCAACGCAGATCAATGATACTTCTGGTGCGCTTGTCAAAGCTGATATGCTCTCTTTGTTTGAAACAATGGGCATTGCTGACATTCCAGAAGACGGAGATCGTTACCTTGCAATGAATCCAAAAGGATTTGCTGATCTGTTTAACATTACAGAGTTTGCATCTTCTGACTATGTTGGTTCTCAGAACCTTCCTTTCGCTGGTGGAATGACCATGAAAGAGTTTCTTGGATTTAAGATTTTCTCAACCTCTGCGGTAGCTGGTGGCAAGAACTTTGCTTATCATACATCTTCGCTTGGACTTGGTATTAACGCTGACGTTACTACTGAGGTCAATTATGTGGCTGAAAAAGTCTCTCACCTGTGTACTTCCATGATGTCTATGGGGGCTGTAGTTATTCAGTCCGAAGGCATTTATGAAGTCCTAGACAATAACTAAGGAGACTGATTAATGGCTTATAGCTCAGCTGGTTTAACTCGTATGGCAGGCGGTGGTGGTCATAACCTTTGGTTTTATGACTCAACAGACGCTTTAACTGCTGTTCGCGTGTCGGGTTATTTTAATGACGCCGCAGCAATGTTGAACATCGGAGACGTGGTTTATGTTTACGATAGTGATGCCCCAACTATGGGCGTTTCTATTGTGCTGTCTAACACTGGCTCTGTCGTTGACATTGCTGATGGCACAGCACTAACCGTTTCTGACTCAGATTAAGGAATGGGGGGCTTCGGCCCCCTGCTCATTGAATGGTAAATATAGCCAATACACCAATCAAGATTTGCTCAAGGGCGTCCTTGTTAACTGGTGGTAATCCGATTTCGTCTTTTACTGACGGTTCATCTGAAGCTACAGTTGCAGGAGCAATGTATGAAGATATAGCAAGAGCCGCTTTAACTAATTGTCGGTGGCGTTTTTCCACCAGTCAAGCCCAACTAAGCAGATTGACTGAGGCACCTACTGGTAGGTTTGATGCTGCTTATCAACTTCCATCTGATTTAATGCTACTTAATGCGGTAACTGTTAATGACTTTAATATTGAGTATGACACTTACGGCACTAAGATTTACTGCGATACTAGCGTTAACGATGTTCTAGTTGCTGATTATGTATTTAGAGCGGATGAAAATGTTTGGCCTCCATATTTTACTGTAGCTGTTGAATATACTATGGCTGCGGTGTTGGCTATTTCAGTTGCTAGGGATGCTAGTTTGGCTAAGATGATGGAAGAAAAGGCATCTATTCAGATGATGCAAGCTAGACGTTTGCATTCTCAATCTCAGACTACTAAGAAACTAAACACTTCTCGGTTTAAAACTAGAAGGTTAAGTTAATGCGTAAGTATAGAGTTCCGATAAATAGCTTTCAATTTGGTGAAGTTAGCCCTTCTACGCTTTCTAGGATTGATACACCTATTTATGTTTCTTCTGCTCAATCATTAGAAAACATAATTGTCAGAGCTGAAGGTGCTGCTGTCAAACGTGCTGGATTAAAGAATCATTATAATATTCCATCCTATAGCAGAGATACAACTCAGAGAATGCAAGTAAGGTTAATACCTTTTGTGTTTTCAGATGATGAGCAATATATAATAATGATAGGTCAGCTTCCTAATACCGCCTCTAGTTATTGGGTTTTTAGAGTAGTTGGCGAAGATACATTAGAGTATGTAGATTACTCTAGCCAATTTGTTTTAAATGGGCAGGCTCAAGGACCATTACCAATAAACGGAGATTATATTCACGAATATACTTATGCTCAATCTGGAGATACTCTTTTTCTTTGCCATCCTTTGTTTATGCCAATTAAAATTACGAGATTTAGTTTAACAGCTTTTAGTGCAATGCCATTTACCTTTGATGAAAGATCAGACGCAAAACAAATTTATCAACCTTATACAAGGTTTCACCCAACAGGAGTGACGCTTGATCCTTCTGCTGTTACTGGAACTGGAATTACTTTAACCACAAGCGAGGGTTACTGGGACACAACTGGTTCCGTTGTTAACGGTGTGTACCCTGACTCTAAACATGTTGGTGTAAGGGTTCGATATGGACTCTCTGAGATAGCTATAGTTTCTGTGGTAAGTGCTACTGTAGTTAATGCTGATGTTATAGATACTTTAGTACAGAGATTATCTATTTTAAATCCATTTAGAACAATAACAGGCAGCACAACTGTTGAAGTCACTAATTTAAATCATGGCTATTCTGGCAGTGAATCTATTACATTCAGTGACTCATCTGCTGTTGGGGGAATTGCTGCTGGAAATTTAAACGGCGCAAGAACTGTTGGCAATATTCTTGATGATAACACTTTTACTATTACTGCTGGCTCTGCTGCAACTTCTCAAGAAGATGGTGGCGGTTCCGTTAATATTTCAACTCATAATCCATCTACAAACTGGGATGAGCAATCTTTCTCTGCGATTCGGGGATACCCTGCTGCTGTTACTTTTCATGAAAATAGATTGGTTTTTGGTGGAACTGTAGCAGAGCCAGATAGTTTATGGTTTAGCAAATCTTCTCAATATTTTAACTTTGATATTGGAGACGCTGAAGACGCTGACTCTATTAATCTTATTGCTGCTACTGGTGATGT
>TARA_B110000858_G_scaffold106462_1_pt1 | contig 9935 bp, 5 predicted proteins | sample TARA_B110000858 | Tara Oceans TARA_B110000858 (sample SAMEA4398247) | marine metagenome | biome: Polar Biome; feature: [SRF] surface water layer (ENVO:00010504); material: water (ENVO:00002006), including particulate matter (ENVO:01000060) such as... | depth 5 m | reverse complement strand
GTAAAGGCATCGTTGATGCCTTTCTTTTTTTTATATTTATACGGGAACAATAATATTATGAGTGAAGATTTAAATAAAGATTTATCTAAAGGTGGGGGGCTATTAAGGGATATGGTTAAAGAGTCAGGCTACTTATATGACGCGCTTACATCTATAGGAATAAATATTTCAACTGCAATAGAAAATGCAGTAGACGGAGCTAATGACTTAGACGACGTAGGTAAAAAAATAGCTAACACATATAAAAAAGACATAGTTAATTCCATTAAATCTTCTGCTAGGGGTATGGATAAATTAGTTAACCTACAAGTAAAAATTAATAAGGGACAAAATGTATCAAAACAATTAGATGAAGCTATACTAAAAAGTGAAGCAAAAAAAGAAACTTTAAAAAATAGAATAGCAATGATTGGTTTGAATGGGGTAGGTATTTCAGAACAAGAACTAGTAAACTTAAATGATACTCTTGACTTAGAAACCTTATCATTAAAAAATCTTAAAGATCAAAATGTATTAAAACAAAAAGGAGTAAGCATTTATAAAATAACAGGTGATGCTTTAGGGGGAATGGTTGATAAATTAGATAAAACAGGAACTTTATCAGGTATATTAAAAGGTAATTTTAAAGATGTTGTTACTTTTTCCCGAGTGGGACAACTAGCAGCTGTAGGTCTAGTAAAATCTTTAGTAGAGGGGGTCATGATGATAGATAAACTTCAAACTGGATTTAATAAAGAATTTGGATTAACAGACGCTCATGCTGATTCTATTAAAAATCGTATGGCTGATATAGCAAATAGTTCTGGAAAAGTATCAATTAATTTCTTAGACACAACTAAAGCCCTAATGTCAATAGGAGAAGAAACAGGAATATTGGCAACAGGTTTAAGAGATGATGTGTTAGGAGGAGCAGCTGAATTACAAAAGCTTCTAGGTTTGTCTAATAAGGGAATGACTATGTTAGCATTTAATGCACAAGTAACTGGTCAAAGTATGGAAGAACAAACTAAATCCATTACAAAAGGAGTACATCAAACTGAAGCAAAATTAGGTTTTCAAATGAGGGAAAAAGATATTATTAAAGAAGTTTCAGAATTAACAGGTTTAATAAGAGCAAATTTAGGACGAAATGTACAAGCTATGGGAGAAGCTGTATCTAAAGCTAAAGCTTTTGGTTTAACTCTTCAAGATTTAGCTGGAATTAGTAGTAATTTACTTGACTTTCAATCATCAATTGAAGCAGAATTAACAGCTGAATTATTTATAGGTAAAGAACTTAATTTAGAAAAAGCAAGATTATACGCTTTAACAGGAGACTATTCAAAATTACAAGATGAAATTGTAAAAAACGTTGGTAGTGAGTATGAGTTTTTAAGTATGAATGTTTTAGCAAAACAAAAATATGCTGCTGCCTTAGGAATGTCTGTTGATCAAATGTCTAATTTAGTCATGAAGGAAGCAGATTTAGTATCTTTAAGGAGAGACGCAACAGCAGCAGGGGATCAAGACACACTTAACATGTTAAATCAAAGAGATTTATCACAAAAAATGGCAGACATAATGACTAAAATCCAAACAACCTTTGTAGACATAGCAGGAGGACCTATAGGAGCATTAGCATCCACTTTTAGTGATATGTTAAGTAATACCACATTATTATATGGAATATTAGGTCTTATAGCAGCAGTAAAAATAGGAGGACTAATTTCAGGAATTGTTTCATTAGGAGCCGCTTTTGGAGTTGCAGGTGTGGGAGCTCTTACTTTAGTATCAGCAGCAACATTAGGACTTGGTATAGCAGCTGTTGCAGCGGGGATTTATTATGGTACTAGTGTTATGAATAAAGAAAAGAAAAAAGCATCAACAGTTAAACGTTTTAACACATTAGGTGCTACTGAAATGGTGTCACTTGATCGTGGTTCCGCAATTTTTGATCAAGGTGAATCAGTAGTAAGAACAGACAATTTTGCAAAATTAACAGATGGAATAAACGAACTTATAGGTGTAACACAAAAACAAAGATTATCTTTTGTAGTTGAAGGACATCATGGCACAAGATATAGGTAGGTTATATTTATAATAAACAATTAATTAAAAATTAAAATTATGGCATTAAAAGATTTAAGATCACGTTTTGATAGACATACTATACAAGACCCTGCTCCAGTAGGACAAACACTTGGTGGTCAAACAGTAGGAGGTGTAAATGGTATTGTAGGACCTACTCCTTCACAAGGAGAATACTACAGTAATAATAGAACTTCAGACAGTCCTTTTGACACTGTAAGAGGACCAAAAATGGACCAAATGGTTAAAATGTTAGCTAATTCAACAACATCAGGTAATTCAGGACTTACATATGGACCAGCACCCGGAGGTACAGAAAATTCACCTTTTCAAGACTTAGATGGAGGTTTTCCTACAGCTAATTCTACTTTAGGACAATTTGGAGTATATACAAACCCAGACACATTAGCAACTTACGGAGGGTAAAAAATGGGAGTAGTAGAAGACAAATACAAAACCATCTTAGAAGATTTACTTAAGGATCCAACCTTATATAAACCAAATGGAGTTCCTGTTATAGATTTTAAATCTAAAGAATTAGATTATCCAGGGACAAAATATGGTTTGTCTCAAGGTCCTTTATTAGGTAAACGAATTAGTTTTGATATTACAAATAACCAAGCTGAACCTACGTTTAAAATTGGAGAAAATTATGGAAGACAATCTATAGATCAATTTGTAAGAGGAGGAACTAAATATGCAGAAGAAGCAAGAGATACGGATTTTCTTAGAATTAGAGAATTTTTATATGAAACCCCTAATGGTGAGTTATTTTTACAAAAACAATCAATACTTCAAGCACTTAATCCAAGACCACAAAAAATATATAATTATGGAGTTAATACTCTTGCCTCAGTAGCAGCAGCAGGAGTTTCAAATGTAAGAAGAGGGGGACTGTTACCTTCAGTAGGGGATTTTGATTTAGGAGTTAAGTTTGGAGATACTACTTACATAGGAGAAGTAGGAGATGAAGGTGGAGCTTTTTTAAGAGAAAATAAATATGGGTTAGGAGATCCAGGAAAAACTGAGAATAGTGCTTTAGAAAAAATAATTGGTATGGATCCTTTTAAAAAGAAAAAAGGATATGATGTTTTTTCTCCGTTTACAATATCAGCATTAGATAAAATTAATATGGTTCCTGTATTAGCAATTCCGGAAAACATTCCTAATAGTTTTTTAGGTAAAGCAGCAAAAGATTTTGTACCTTTTAGATTTAATATTATAGATCAAGAAAATGGAAACACACCTAAATATATAGTTTTTAGAGCATTTTTAGATAGTATTTCAGATGATTTTAGTGCTACCCATAATTCATACAAATACAATGGTAGAGGAGAAGAATTCTACACATATAATAAATTTAATAGAAAAATACAAATAAGTTTTAAAATAGCAGCTCAAACTCGTTTTGAAATGAAACCTATATACCAAAAACTAAATTTTTTAGCAGCTCAAACAGCACCTAACTATTCAGCTCAAGGAAGAATAAGAACACCTTATTGTAAAATGACTGTTGGTGATTGGTTTAATAAAATTCCTGGATTAATAACTAATGTAGGTTTAACGTGGCAAAAAGATTATCCCTGGGAAATAGCATTAGATAAAGAAATAGATAGTTCTTCAGGAGCAATAAGTGGAAAAGATAAAGATATGTTAATATTACCTCATGTTTTAGATGTTAGTCTTAGTTTTCAACCTATTCATAAATTTACACCTAATAATAATGAAAAAACACCATTTATAGGAATTGATGGAGGTAATAGATCTTGGATGGAAAGTGCAACTCAAGTAAATGCAGTAGAAGGTGATACTGGTCCAGAAACTGGAGTAGTTGTGGGTTCATATAAACAACAAATTATAAGACCAGCTGATTCAACTAACTTAGACCAAACATTAGAATATTAAACATATAATAGATTATGAGAAATAGAATTAAATATATAAAAGCAAAAAGAGATTCTAACAAAAAAAGATATTTTACTGCTATAAAATACCCAAACATCCCTCCTTCTATAAATGACATTTATATAATAACAACAGTTGGTGATAGACTTGACTCCCTAGCAAATCAGTTTTATAATGATGTAAGATTATGGTGGGTAATATCCTCTGCTAACCCTCATATAGTTAGAAGAGATAGTTATGCTTTAAAAGCTAATTTAGAAATTAGAATTCCAGCTAACACAACAAAAATATTAGATGATTTTGAAAATTTAAATAGATAGTTATGGCAATTAAAGGAGTATTTGAACCTTTTAATAAGTATGTAACAGACCAATTAAAGTTACGAAAACAAATGGTTTCAAATCCAAGTAGTCAATTTGGAAAAACAATTTATGATGTTAATGATGAGATGGTGGGTTTTGAACAACTCTACACAGGAACTACAGATAAAAGGGATAAAGATTTTTATACATGGACTACACAAAGACAATGTGTTATAAAAATGATTTCTGGGGTTGACATAATCCCCTCTAACCCTAATAAAGGTGAAACTAATATACTAGAAGCTTCTCAATTTGAACAAGGAATAGGTGGTTTTTTAACAGATGAGGATGGAAATACTTACTCTAATAGAAAATTAGAAAATGAAGGAATGGCAAAAGCATATATTTTAGGTTCTAATTTAGGGGGAGATAATTATTTTTATGGTAACCCTGCATGGAGATCAAACCCATCAGATGGTTTTGGTATAGTTCCCCCTCCGGGCATTACAGACGCAACTATAGACACTAAATCATCAGACGGATCCCTTAGAGAAGCTTCTGTTAATTTTGTTTGTCATAATAGACGTCAACTTGAGGTTTTAGAAGCTTTATATATGCGTCCAGGTTATCCTATTATGTTAGAATGGGGTTGGGATCCATTTGTAAAGGGTTCTTTTACAGAGGGAGTTAATAATGCTCATGGACAAGTTTATAATAACTATAATGGTGAAAAAATAATTAATGAATTTTTAAATCCAGAATCATCCATTAATATGGTTAATTCTTTAATTAGTTATAACAAAGAAGCTTCAGGAGGTAATTATGATGGTTTTGTAGGATATTGTAAAAACTTTTTATTTAAAGTAAGAGAAGATGGAGGATATGATTGCACAACAGAAATAATAGCACATGGAGAAATATTAGAATCATTAAGACAAAAAATAATAATGGTTCCTACAAAAATTTCACCAGAAGATATTATAAAAACCTCAGGAATATCAGTTAAATCAAAAAGACTTAGAAAGGTATTAAAAGCGGAAAGAGAACCTATAGATGAATTTTTATTATATTTAAGATCTATAAAATACTCCTTAGATAAAGCAGGGGATAAAAAATATATAAAATTAGTAGGTAGTGAAAATGAAATTGAAACTTCTTCTACCGATTATTTAGCATTAGGATTGATGGCCCCCGCCTTACTATTAGGCAATTCAAATCTGGCTTGGTTAATGTTTCAACAAATGTGGAATGGAAAATCATCTAAATATTATTCCTATGAAGACGATGAAGGTAATAAAATAGACATAAAAGAACTAAATGAATTACCAGGAGGAAATAAGGGAATTTACTCTTTTGCATTCCAGGATTTATTTACCCTTACAGAAGACATTACAAAAATACCAATAAATAACTTATACTCATCATCAGCTGACTGGAAACACGTACCTCAAAATTTATCTAATCCGAGTAGTTCATTTGGATCCCAAACAGATTTTACAAGAGGTACTCTTGCATGGGATCTAGCAATGATGGATAGACAACACAATTTAGGTTTAGATTCTATGTTAGAAGGTACAATACTTAAAGAACAAATATTAACGGATCCTGAATTAGTAGATGATGAAAAACAAACATCGGGGGCAAGTAAAAATATTTATGTAAGGTGGGATTTAATTTGTAATATTATAAATAAAAGAATTACTCCTGAATATAAAAAAGATCATGCTTTAGTAGAATTAACTTATTTACATAATAATGAAAAAATTTATCACAATGGGGCTGTAGAAGATGGAAAACAAGTAAATAAAGAAGCAGCTTCTTATATAAGATATAATCCTCAAATCAAAGAATCTTTCATTCCTTCAGACAAATCAGAAAATAATAGTGAAAGTCCAAGACTTACAACAGAAATATGGAATCCTGCTGAAGAAAGAAGTATGTTGGTTTATTTAGATAAATTAGAGGAAGGTGTAATAGAAGAAGTACCATTTGCTATTACTCCACCTCTTGCAGGAGAGGAAGAATTAGAATTAAATATTGTAAATAGTCCTACAATAAAAGTTAATGATTTATTAGGTCGAAGTTTTGATAATAATATATGTTTAATGCCTCACCAAGTAGTAGAAATGAACGCAGAAAATGTGCAGGATAGGTATGAACTCGAGAATACATTTAATTTAAAAACAAATCTTACTTCTTGGAAAAACACTATACCATCAAATACTTCTATTGGTCTTGTTTATCTTAACTTAAAATTTCTAATAGATACTTATGAAGATTTAGTATTAGAAGAATATAAAACAGATCTTAATGGTGAAGTAAAATATAAAACAAGAATGAAGAAAAAATTTAACTTTCATGATTGGATCACTACAGTATGGAATGGTGTAAATGATGCTTGTGGAGGATATTATGATTTTGGATTACATGTTGAAAATGAAAGACCCAACACGGCTAGAATAATAGATTTTACTTTTTCTGGTGACCTTAAAAATACAGAAAAAGAAATATTTACTTTTGAACCTCAAGGTTTAAATTCTATAGCTAGAGAATCCCATTTTCAATCTAAAATAGATAATGATTTTGCATCAGCAATATCTATAGCAGCTCAAGCTCCTAATGATATAGATTCTTTAGAAGCTTCATCTTTTAAAGCTTTCCATAAAGGAATAAGAAATAGATTCACATCTAAATCTGAAAATAAAGATAGGAGAGATGATCTTATAGAGGAAGCAGAAGATAAATATAGGGAAGATTTACAAGAATATGAAGATATGGTATCAAGCCTTAAATTTTATATTCTTAGAATGAATCAAAGCAATTACGAAACAGAATTAATTGAGGGTACAACAGATGATTTTAGAAAACCTATGGGCCCTGACACAGCAAAAATGTTTGCAAACCAACTTGAAGAAAAACGAATATCTCTAAATTCAAGACACCCAATGTATGGTAATGATGGAACCAGAAATGATGGAAAAGAAGGAAGACCTTACACAGGACAATATAATAATAATACAACACATTATAGAAATGCTATAATACCTTTAACAACTTCTATGACTTTAGATGGAATAGCAGGTATAAACCCCCTTAATGTTTTTAAAATTTCACCTGATAAATTACCATATGGTTATCAAAATAGAAATATAGCTTTTGTAGTAAAAAAAGAAACTCACAAAATAACAGCAGGTCAAGATTGGACAACAGACATTACAGGTTATTTAACTCTTTTACATGGATCCCCTATGGAAGGATACAATGAATTAGATGAAGAATATGAAGAAAATATAAATGCAGAATTAGAGGAAATAGAAAATGAAGAATCAGCTTGGATAAATCCTTTTGAACATAGTGTGTTTAAAACTAGTTCATGGCCAGAAAGAGCATCGAAAGATTGGGTTTTATATGGAAGATACCATGCGGGGCTTGATTTATCATGTGCTACCGGACAACTTCTATTGGCTCCTCGTGATGGAGTAGTAGAAGCACATCCACTTGGTAATGGTACAGGTTATGGTAAGTTTTTAGTAATGAATTTTACAGAACCTGACACAAGTATAACACATCCTATATCAGGAAAACCAGCAAAGAAAGCAGCTTTTGCTCATATGGATAGTATTTATTTAAGCCCAGGAGAAAATTTTAACCAAGGAATGATAGTAGGAACTTGTGGTAATACAGGCACAAATGATGCACATCTCCATTATGAATTAGGAACTGAAGATTTTAATACTGGTGCTTATTGGGATGTAAAAGGAGAAGATGATGCATCAGGTGATAGAAAAATGGCAAGAGTAAACTATGCTTTACTAGATCCTGAGTTAGTTTTAAACACATAATATTATGTATTTACCCAAATCTCAAATAAAAATAAAAACAACTAGGGGGTATGAACTTAGATTTAAGGGTTCTAAAGAAACTTATGTTGGGGATTATATGGAAACAAGTAAAGGAAAGTTTTATGAGGGTAATAATAATACTAATCCTGGTAGGGAACTTGAATTTATTCCTAATACATCTATTAAAAAACAAAATAATGTAAAAAGTGTTAGAAAATATAACGTTTTAAAAAAATCAATAAAGAATTTTTTATCTAATACAATCCCTATACCCATAATGAAAAAATATCCTTCGGAGTTAGATTATGATAAAGGTTTTTTTATAAGATATTTTTCAACAAGAATTAATGGTATAGGATATCAAGAAATAGATAAAGATGTTTATAAAAGTATATCTACAAAAGATAAAACATATGATCATAATTTATACGGAGTAGGAGAAATTACTTGGAATTTAAAGGGAAATGTTTTTAAAACTAATGCTTTAAAACTTAAAGAATTAGAAAAAAAATATAAAAATATAACTACTTTATTTCCTAAATTTAATGAATTTGCAAGAGAACCTATAAAAAATCAAGAAAAGCTATTTACCAAGGGAAAAGAATTATATTATGGGGATGGTACTGAATATATAGGAGCATATCATATTCATACTACAATGGGGCCTATGGTGGGGGAATATCATACAAGCATAAACCATCTTAAATTATATTATATAAGTGAATTACCTTCACCCTCAAATATCTCTTATGAAGAATTTATGGCCCAATACCCCTCACAAACAATACATCCTATACTACCTATTAGAGAAAATGATGTTAGAGGAACAACAGTTGATCCTGTAGATCCTCCTCCTCCTCCTTATTTAGGAGAAAGTTATGATTGTATAATGAGTTGGGGTCCACCTCCTCCTGGGTATGAAGGACTAACAAGAGATGTAGATGGAATGGTTGTTGTAGGAAGTGCTTGTATAGATCCAGGAAATGGAATGGGAATGTTTAATCCTGGTGATTATGGGTCTAGTTTTGTTCAAGCTTGTTATGCTCAATGTGAAGGATCTTTTGTTGATGATACATCAGGAGGAGCAGGATGTATGATGCCATGGGATAGTAATTATTGTTCAACATGTACTATACACATAATGGAAATGTGTGCAAGTAACTACTCTATAAGTGGGGGACAAACAGGCGGCGGTAGTAGTGGTGGAATGGGAGGTGGTGGTGGAGGTGGTGGATACTCTGGTGGGGGAATAGGTAGTGGAAATTGTTTTGTAGGTAAAACTTCAATTATTATGGAAGATGAAACTATTAAAAGAATAGACAAAATAAAAGTAGGAGACATTGTAAAAAGTGAAATAAATACCTCAAATGTAATTAGTATAGATGTACATAAAGAAAAAGAATACACAATATATTCTATTAATAACTCAGAAGCCTTTGTAACAGCAGAACATCCATTTAAAACAACCACTGGATGGAAAGCAATTGATCCTTTAGAAACCTTTAAAACACACGGTATAGAATCTAATGTTTTAGAAGTAGGAGACATTTTAATTACAAAAGAAGGAACTGAAGAAGTTAAATCAATCAATAAATCAACACAAACAACAGACACAGTTTATAATCTTCGATTAGACAATGAACACGTTTATTATGCTAATGGATATTTGGTTCATAATAATAAAACAGGAGGAGCATGGAGTTTAGATGACTTAGAAATTATACAACAAGATTATGGTGGGTCATTTCTAGAACAATGTCCATGTGGAGTCTTTAGTGGTATAATGCAATATTCTTCTGATTGTTGTTAATTAATTTGG
>TARA_B110000858_G_C17809229_1_pt1 | contig 9937 bp, 9 predicted proteins | sample TARA_B110000858 | Tara Oceans TARA_B110000858 (sample SAMEA4398247) | marine metagenome | biome: Polar Biome; feature: [SRF] surface water layer (ENVO:00010504); material: water (ENVO:00002006), including particulate matter (ENVO:01000060) such as... | depth 5 m | reverse complement strand
CCATTCTATAGATTGAAAATTCGATTAAAAAAAGAAATTGTCACAATAGGAGATAAGACAATAAAACCAGAAATGAATACTGGCAAGTATATTGATCCTAAAAATTGGGATAAAATAATTGATAATCAAAAGTATCTAATTATTGATACCAGAAATGAATATGAAGTAAGCATAGGATCTTTTAAGAATGCTCTAAATCCAAAAACTAAGTCTTTTAGAGAGTTCCCTAAATTTATAAAAAAATTAAATTTAGAAAAAAAACAGCCGATTGCCATGTTTTGCACTGGGGGTATTAGATGCGAGAAAGCTTCATCTTATCTATTAAAAAATGGCTACAAAAACATTTCTCAACTTGATGGGGGAATATTGAATTATTTAGAAGTAAGAAAGAGTGATAAAAATACTTCTTGGCAAGGTGAATGTTTTGTTTTTGATAATAGAGTTGCAATTAATAAAAACCTAGATAAAGGTTCATATGAACAATGCTATGGATGTAGACACCCTATTACAAAGAGAGATATGAAGTTAAAATCTTATATAAAGGGTGCAACTTGTAAATACTGTATAGATAAAAAAACTAGTACAAAAATAATATCATCTATCGTAAGACAAAAACAAATTGACTTAGCTGAAATAAAAAGAATTAGTCATCCATTTAAAAAAATATATAGCAAAAAATAAAATTATAGAAAGTTTTTTGTAAAAATAATTTATTATAAAACACTAATGGAATATCAGCATAATTCTTCTTCAATAATCTCACATATGATTTGCCCAGTAGCAATATGCAATTCCTGTATTCTATCTGGTCTTGTTGCTGGAACTATAATTGAAATATCACATAATCTAGCCATGTCATCCCCATCTGCACCAGTAATGCCGATTATTTTAATTCCCATTTTTTTAGCCTGATTTATAGCTTTAATAATATTTTTACTTCTACCACTTGTTGATATTGCATACAAAACATCGTTTTTATTGCCAATAGCTTCTAACTGTCTTGAAAAAATCTCATCAAATGAATAGTCATTGCTAATTGCAGTTATTACAGAGGTGTCGGTAGTTAACGATATTGATGCAATGGGCCTTCTATTCTTAAGATACCTTCCAACTAATTCTGCGGACAAATGCTGAGAGTCCGCTGCTGAACCTCCATTGCCACAGAATATAATCTTACCACCTCTTTTTAAAGAACCTATCATCATTTTAGAAGCGTCTTGAATTTCCAAACTACATTTAGAAGAAAGTTCTAAAAAATTTTTTGATATCTCGTTTAATGTGTCTTCAATTAATTTCATTTCTTAATCTTATTATAAAAAATTTTAATTACTAGAATTGTTAATTATCTTTGTCGTACTGTATCCATCTAAAAGATCAATAAGTGTAACTTTACCACCTCTTTTTATTATAAAATCTGATCCAACTACTTTTTTTTCTTTATAATCAGCTCCCTTAAATAATATATCAGGGCATAATTTTATAATTAAATTTAAAGGATTATCCTCTGAAAATAATATAATTGCATCAACTTCTTCTAATTTTGATAATTTAATAATTCGATCATTTTGAGAGTCTATTGGTCTGTCTTCACCTTTTATTGATTTAATAGAAGAGTCATCATTAAGCCCTATAATTAAATAATCACACTTTTTTTTCGCCTTAATCAATAATGATATGTGGCCTTTATGAAGTAAATCGAAACAACCATTTGTAAAACCAATTATTTTTTTTTCATCTTTTAATAAAAAAATTTTTTTTATTAATTCAGAATCTTGATATTGTTTATTAGAATTCATTTTAGCTGGTGAGCTCCTTATAGCTTAATGCTTCAGTGCCACTTTTACCTATCACAATTCCAGCTGCATAATTTGATACTTTTACAGAATCAATCATACTACAGTCCACTGAAAGCATTAATGCCATAACTGCTAGAACGGTATCCCCTGCTCCTGTTACATCTATAACTTTCTTTGCATTTGCTCTAAATTCATTTAGAGATTTACTATCAATTAATAACATACCTTTTTCAGATCTAGTTACTAATATATTTTTTATTTTGCAATCTTTTATTACTTTTCTAGAAAATTTTATTAAATCCTTATCATTTAAATATTTTTTATTTGATGCTTCTGTAACTTCTTTTTGGTTTGGTGTGATTAAATCAATATTAGAATAAATACTAAAATCTTTGTCTTTAGGATCTAAAATTATTTTTTTATTATATTTTTTTGAAATACTTACGATTTTTTTTATTAAAGATTTGCTTAATAACCCCTTACTATAATCAGATAATAATACTAAATCATGTTTTTGAATTTCTTTTTCTAATTTGATAGCAATTAATTTATTGTACTTATTTGCTAAATTAAAATCGGTATCTTCGTGGTCAACCCTGATGATATGGGATAATTTATTTATAAACCTAGTTTTAATTGGAGCTCGAAAATTTGGAACATTTATTTTAATTTTTCTTATATATTTATTATTATTAAGTAATTCATTAATTTTTTTTGAAGAGGAATTATTTCCCGAGAGGTATAATAGGGATACATTGCCTCCAAGATTTGTGATATTTCTAGATACATTGCCAACACCACCCAACTGAAAAAACTCACTCTCTGCCGCGAGTATTGGAACTGGTGCTTCTGGTGATATTCGATAAATATTACCATAAACATAATGATCTAGCATTATATCACCTATGCAAAGTATGTTAGATTTTTTTATTTTAGATTTGCTTTCTAATAAGATTTTTTTTATTTGTTTTTTTAACATTACTTATTCCAACTAAGAGTTTGCAAATAAAATCCAATTGGTAAATAAAAAATTATATTAATCCAATTATTAAATAGATTTTGAGTTGGAAATAAGGGCCATAAAGTTAGTAAAAAACATGCTATTAAACATATCTGATAATCAGATATTATTATTCTTGAGTAAAAAAACTTATATATTATGTGTTTAACAGAATAAAAAATTATTAACGAATTTAGTATAATAAAAAATAGTAGTCCAAATATACCAATTTCAGCTAATATTTGAATATAAATATTATGTGGATGAGTACTGCAACTATTCTCATTATATGCATACTCAGGGTCACTACATAAAGCTCTGAATAATTTTGGGCCATGTCCAAATAATGGTTGATCCTTAAACATATTAAGTCCAGTTACAAATAAAGGATGGTGACCTGGACTAATTATTACCCTGCTCTCTAAACCTCCTTCATTAATAGGACCTGATATCTTTGCGGTAACCTGATTATAAGTTGAAACTATATTTCTATTATAAATTACTGGAGAGTATGCTGTTATTATAAAAATAATTATTAATGAAATTAATATTGATAGAATTCTAATAACTTTATATTTATTTATTAAAAATATTATAAAGATTGATGAAATCACCATTAAGCCTATTGCAGTTCTCTCGCCTGCAATAAAGATTACAATATCTATTGCTATAAATAATAATAGTAAAAACAGAATAGATTTTTTATTTGAAAATGAATATAAATAAGTTGCAAAAAGCAGTGGAAATAATCTAGATAGAAATCCTCCTAAGTATAAGTTATCACTAAAAGTGAGAGTCATTCTGGATTCTGGGCTTATAAATCCAAACATATTTAAACCATAATATATCTGATATATCCCATCAAACAATGCTAGCAAAAAAGTTAGCAATAAGAATATAGTAAATCTTTTAATAAATTTTTTTTCATTTTCAATTAAAAACCATATAGCGAGAGAAAATAAACCAAACCTAAAATAAAAAAGAGAACTTTCTAAAGATAATATTGGTTCATTAGATAATAATGATCTTAGTAAGATATAGGAATAAAAAGATATAAAAAAATATGTAAAATAGTTTTTATAATAAAACCAAAGCTTTTCTTTTATTGAGATTACCAAAAAAATTATAGATATAAAAATTAGTATTATTTCAGGTATTAATGGACCAGTTAATAAACCTATAGGCATTAAATATACTAGAAATGATGAGAAATTTATTAAATTACTTCTTTTTAACATTATTTTTTTTAATATTTTTATTTTTTTTTATTTTTTCTGCTATTTTCTTTTCCCACTTATAAAATTTTTCCCAATCATCTTGACTAACTATATATCCAATACATTTTTTTGCCCTACATTTACAATCATGGTCTCTGTAATCATCTTTATCAAATACATATCCATAGTCATAAGATAGTTCAGCACCTTTTTTTATTGACTTTATTGAAGAAATCCAAATCTCATTATTAATAATGTCAACCTCACAGTTGGGATTACACGAATGGTTTATATATCTTGCTTTATTGTATAAAAACGAACCATCAATATCATATCTTTTATTTAGCTCAAAAATATATACAGAACCTGTTTGCTCAGAATCTAAATAGTTTTTTATTCTTAGTGCAGATCTTTTATCGCCTTCAGCTTTAGTAATCTTTTCTCCTATGTACTCAATAATTTTTGTATTTTGTTTAATATTTTCTGTTGCAAATACACCAGTTCCATGAATTTTAGACAACTTAACTTTCCACATTTGAATTATTTCTCTATTAGTTTTAAATATGATTTAGATATTTTAAGGTATAACTTTTATACTTTTTTTATATAAGACGTAATATATATATGTATATTTCAAAAATTTAAATTAGAATATTATAGATATATACATATATACATATATACATATATACATATTAATTTATATAACTTTCAAAAATAGAGTAACATTAAAATCATGAAAATTTCTTGTATAGGTGCTGGATATGTTGGTTTTTCATTATCTGTTTTATTATCAAAATATAATACAGTCTCAGTTTATGATAATAACAGGGATAGAATTAGGCTAATCAATATTAGGAAATGTCCATTTCAAGACAGTGAAATAGATCAGTATATAAAAGATAACAAACCCCAAATAAAAGCTTTTAATAATATTAAGTCTGCAATTACAAATGCAAAATATGTGATCATAGCTACTCCAACTGATTATGATGATAAAAATAATTCTTTTGATACCTCTTCAGTAGATGAAAGTGTTAAAAATATTTTAAAATTTAACAAAAAAATTATAATAATTATTAAATCAACTATACCTCTTGGCTTTACAGAATTTTTGAAAAAAAAATATAATTACAAAAATATTTATTTTTCTCCAGAGTTTCTCCGTGAAGGCCATTCTATTCATGATAATATATACCCATCTAGAATAATTCTAAGTGGTAAAAATAAATTTACAAAATTATTTATGGATACTCTTGTGCAAATTAGTAAAAATAATCCCCCAGTTATGTTTATGAAACCAAAAGAGGCTGAAGCTATAAAGCTCTTTGCTAATAGCTATTTAGCAATGCGCATTGCATTTTTCAATGAACTGGATAGTTTTTCTTTAGTTAATAAGATAAATTCAAAAAAAGTAATCAAAGGCGTATCTCTGGATGGAAGAATTGGGGACCACTATAATAATCCTTCGTTTGGATATGGTGGATATTGTCTACCTAAAGATACTAAACAACTTCTCTCAAACTATAATAGAGTTCCTAATAGTATTATTAAAGCCATTGTTGATTCCAATAAAACTAGAAAAGATTTTATTGCAGATGATATATTAAAGTTTTCTGCAAAGAAAATTGGTATTTATAGATTAACGATGAAAAAAGAATCCAATAATATTAAATCAAGCGCTATCCAAGGAATTATGAAAAGAATAAAGGCAAAAGGTGTAGAAGTAATACTTTATGAACCTATAATTAAAACAAAGTTTTTTTTCAACTCCTTAGTTTTAAATAATTTAAAAAAATTTAAGTCTGAGTCAGACATCATAATTACTAATAGATTAGATAGTGATCTAAAAGATGTTATGGAAAAAGTATATACTCGAGACTTATTTGAGATAAATTAAAATATTATTAAATTACTGTTGCTTTTTTTAACAATACTCTCAATTTTTTATTATCTTTTGAGTCTATCAATATTTTAAATTCATCTTTAAGAGATTCTAACATACTCAAATTAACAAATTCTAATTTATCTTCAAATATACTTTGATTTGATGTACGAGAGAGATTTTGCTCTACGGAAAGCTCTTCTGACATTTTTTCATAACTTGAAATACCTGTTATTTTAATTTCTATATCTCCATTAGGGTTATCAGAATTTTTTTCACTCAAACCAGATAAAACAATTAATTTTTTAGCTAAGTCAATTATCTTAATGGGTGATCCCATATCTAACACAAATATACTACAACTTTTTGATAATTTAGTAGACTGAAGAACAAGATTTACAGCCTCAGATATAGACATAAAATAGCGTTCAACGTTCTCACTAGTAACTGTTAAAGGGCCACCTATATTAATCTGTTTATTGAATAAAGGCACTACAGATCCAGATGAATTAAATACATTCCCAAATCTTACAATCGAAAATATTGTCTTTATATTGTTATTTTTTGAATGATGACTAAATATTGATTGTATATATAGTTCTGCCAACCTTTTACTTGAGCCCATTACTGTCTTTGGATTAACTGCTTTGTCAGTTGATATAAAGCAGAATTTACTTACATGATTTTCAATTGAAGATTGTAGAATATTAATTGTTCCAAAAAAATTATTTTCAATTGCTTCTGCGATGTTATCTTCCAATAAAAAAACATGTTTAAAAGCAGCAGTATGATAAACAAAATCTGGCTTGTGCTCTATAAACACTTCATTTAATTTATTTTTATCTTTAATGCTAATTAGAACTGTAACTATTTCTATATTAGTTTTTTTACTCTCTAGTAGGTCATTTATTTCTTTATTTATTAAATATAAATTAAACTCTGAATTATCTATTAAAATCACTTTTTTACAGCCAAAATGGATTGCCTGTCTAACAATTTCAGACCCAATACTTCCTCCTGCTCCACTCACTAAGACAATTTTTTGTTTAAAAGTACTATCTGAATCAATAAATTTTATTGGTTCTCTATCAACTAAATCTTCTAAATATAGTGGCTTTGAAAGACTAGTTTTAAAATAATTATTAGAAATATTTTCAAAGTCTGGCATTGATCGAATTCTTAAATTATATTTTTCTAGGGACTTAATAATATTTCTTCTAGCTTTTAAATCATATTTATCAGAAATAATAATTTCGTTTGGATTTTCTTTTTCTATAATCAAATCTAAGTGTTTTGAACTTTTAACTGGAATCGTATTTATATTACTATTTTTATATTCTTTGCTATCTTCAATAAAATAAATGGCCTTATTGATTGACGTATTGTTCAACAAATTTGATAAGTTTACTGAATTCTTATTTACTCCATATATAATTACATTATTTGTATTTAGTGAATTGTTTTGTAATGACAATATAAATATGTAAGCAAGCCTTGAATTTAAAATTATTACAGAAAATAATAATGAATGAAAAATAATAAATGTATTTTTTAAAACCTCAAAATCTATTAATTGATTTAGAATTAGATTAACAATCAAATATAAAAATGAAGCATTTAAAATATCTATAATGTTCTTAAAATTAAAATATCTAAATACTTGTTTATATAAGCCTATTAAAATAAAAATTATTAAAAAATTAAAGATAAAAAAACAATAAATAGCTATAGTACTCTGAATTGAGATATTTATAGTTTGATTAAATATTGTAAATGTTAACGATGTTGTAAGAATAGAGAATATTATATCAAAGAAAACTACCAATACTTGTTTTTGCTTTCTTGACAGTAGATTAATTATTTTTATCATTTAATGACTAATATCTGATTTTTTTATTATCTTAACAAATGTTAAAAATAAGATATATAAATTAAATCTTAAAGATTTTTTGCCTAGATATTCTATGTCATACTTTACTTTTTCTTCAATTGTTAAATGATCTCTTCCGTTGACTTGAGCCCATCCTGTTATACCAGGTTTAATCATATGAATATGGGCTTTTGTTCTAAGATCAATTAAATCGTATTGATTATACAGTGCGGGTCTTGGACCAATAAATGTAATATCACCTTTTATAATAGAATATAATTGAGGTATTTCATCAAGACTGTAGCTTCTTAAGATGCAACCTATTTTTGTAATATTGTTACTTGGATTGCTCATTAAATGTGATGCAACAACAGGAGTATTAATATTCATTGTTCTAAATTTAGGCATATTAAATATTTTATTATTCTTTCCAATTCTTTGGGACCAAAATATTGGATTGCTTTTCGAGTTTATTAATATTATAATATAAATCATGCTTATTGGTACAAGTAAGATGACAGCCAATAATATTGAAATAAATATTTCAATTAACCTCTTAAACATAAATTAATTATTATAAAGTTTTATTTGCATGGCATTAATATTTTTTACATCAAATTTACTTACTGCAAGTTTTCTTGCTTCAACGCCCATTAAATTTCTTATATCTGCATTATTTATTAAAAATTCAATTTTATTTTGTAAGTCGTGTGTATCAAACAACTTAACTAATAGTCCAGTTTTATTTGGTATAATTGCATCTTTACAGCCCGGTACATCTGTTACAATTGATGGTTTTCCACAGGATGCTGCTTCTAATATAGTTTTTGGCATGCCTTCTCTGTAGCTTGGTAAAACAATTATATCTGAAGTATTATAGATAGACAGAGTATTTGATTTATACCCTTTCCAATTAATGTTTATATATGAATTCCACTCAGAAAGTTTATCTATTGGTATTGACGTAGGATTACCCAGATCTGGATCACCATATAGATTAAATTCAACTTTACTATATTTTTTAGATAAGTTTTTTGCAGCATCGATAAATTCTTTAATTCCTTTATCATATAACATTCTAGCAACAAGAGACACCGTTATGTTGTCATTTTCTTGAATACTATAATTACCATCAACCTTCGCTAGGGGCTTAAAATAATTAATATCAACTCCTGATCCAGGGATCAAAATAATATTTTCTTTATATGTATTTTTTCTTAAAATGCTGTGAATAATATTAAAATCATTTTTATTTTGAACTATTACGTATGATTTTTTATTTTTTAAAACCACATTGTATACTGCATGTAAAATTATTTTTGAAAATTTTGTAAATAAATTTTTATTCATGTATAAGTATCCAAGACCAGATACTGCTAAAATAGTTATTTTTACTCTAAATATTCTTGAGATAAATCCTCCAATAAGAATATTCTTATTTGAGACTGAATGAATAATATCAGGTTTAATTTTAATAATTATTTTAATCAATTTAATTATACCAATAATATCTTTAAAGATATTGAATCTTCTACTTAAAAAACTTTCATATAAAGTTATTCCACAGCCTTCAATAATTTTTTTTTTACTAGTAATATTACATAACAGGTGAACATCAAAACCTTCACGTATAGCTTCTTTAGCTAAGTCAAGCCTATGAGATACAAAACTCCAGTCTACATTGGTATAATATAATATTTTTAGTTTTTTTTTTGGCAAAATATGTATCAAAATTTATTTATAACAGAAATTATTTTTTATAATTGCCAGATTTTTATTCCAGCCTTAACAGTTAACTTATAATTTAAATTAGATTGAATATCATAGATAGTTCCATCACTTTTTAAAAATTTTTTAAAATATTCTGTTTTTAGTTTTTTAAATTTGTTATGTGAAACACCATAAATTATTGCATCAACTTTTTTATGCATTTTATCTAGGTCCGTAATCTTAATCTTATGTTCGCGGTAAACTTCTTTACTATTTACATAAGGATCACAACAATAAATTTTTACACCTTTCGAATTTAAATTTTGATATATTTCAATCATTTTAGAATTCCTTGTATCAGAAACATTTTCTTTAAATGTAAGACCCAAAATCATTACTCTAGATTTACTAAAAGTAATGTTTTTTTTAATTATACTCTCTTTTACTACATCAGAAATA
>TARA_B110000858_G_scaffold70973_1_pt1 | contig 9941 bp, 9 predicted proteins | sample TARA_B110000858 | Tara Oceans TARA_B110000858 (sample SAMEA4398247) | marine metagenome | biome: Polar Biome; feature: [SRF] surface water layer (ENVO:00010504); material: water (ENVO:00002006), including particulate matter (ENVO:01000060) such as... | depth 5 m | reverse complement strand
AATTTTTGAGATATTTTTATTTATGTACGAATTCTATTAATATCGAAAATATTAGAAACTATCCCATAATCTTCATACAGATAATATGACAGCATTCTTATATAAAATCCGGACGATACCGTCATTTCAATAGGTATTACCTCCAAATGAGTTATATTATCGCGATCCAGTGACTGTATAGTGGTGTCCCACGAAGTCAATATTTGGTCAACTCTGAATGTACCTCTATTATACGACGATACTCTGTTTAATCTATTGACTATGTCGACATAATGTGAATGTAGATCAACGGTATATGAATCTTTTATAGTTACTTGGTCAACTGACACCTGTTTACTTGGTAAATTTGATGTATTCAATTTACCAGCCAACGCCCAATGATGTAGTGATTTCCGAACCCCATCAATTTTAAGTTTAATAGCTGAAAATGGATGGAAATGTTGGGTTTTACGAGAACATATGTCTAAAATATGCGATGAAATATTAGATGTATCATGATTGCCTGTATCATTATTGCCTGTATTGGTTACGAGACCCATTATATCGTCAGTATCAGTTTTTACACCTATAACAAGTTTAAATTCATAGGTTTTAATACTACTTAAATACTGGCTCATTAACTTAGTGTTTTGATTTATTAAAACACGCACTTCCCCACGAGCCATTGGATCTAATTTGCCGCATATAGCAACCTTGTCATATCCATGTTGGATTTTTAGCCTATTTGATAATTCGGCAGTAGTCTCGCCTATTATTTTTGTTACCAGCATTTTTATAATGTTCTCAAAAGTATAATTAATCAAATTTATATACACGTGTTCTATCGCAAGTTTGGGCGGTAATATATGTCTCTCCGTTTATTCATTTCATTATCGTTGACTATTTTACCAATAATATCGTCATATGTGTTTCCCTGTAAAAAGGACTCTATAAAATATATAGAATATACACCGCATTCTGTAGTTTTATACTGGAATCTCCTATTATTATAAAAGGTTCTAAATGATTTCATAATGGCAACATTACACTTATTGGCATTAATCGGTCTATCTAAATAGAGCCTATCTTTAAGTTTTTTGGTAATAATACATGGTGAATTGTCTAACAGTTTTAAAGAGCTATTTGTGCAATTTCCAAAGTACAACAGATTTTTTAGATAAAACAGATTAGAATCATCTACCTGTATGGTGGTGTCATTAATAATCTGAAATGGTCTGGCTACAGTATGCGTGTCGTCTATATTATAGATATTTAGTTTACGACTATTTAATAACTTTACTCCCTGTTCTTTAATACGTTCCATTAAAACCTGTATCTGAGTGTTTGGTTTCATTCCATACGAATCAAAAAAATAAATTCCACCAGTATTACAATCTATAAACAAAGACACCCAATGCGAGCCTCTTTTATAATGCGGGTCTAAATTAAATACTACTCCAATTCGGTATATATTGTTCATTATAAGTTCCTCTAAATTTATATTACATAGTTCATCTAATACACAGCGATCCCCATATATTTTTGAATCAAAATCAATTGGCGTGGGGCCGATAAATTTAAAATCTTTATATTTACGTTCATACTGCTTCATTACTTTTCTAATATCTACGGTAGAAAGCCATTGTGTTTTATTGGCAACCCAAGACAATGGTTTTGCCGGGCGAAAAACATTCTCAAGATCGGTTAGAGGTATACTTTTGAGTACATCCGGTGTATTTAACAAGCAATAGTCCTCTCGACACGTACTGTCAGTATGAACATTACTCTTTATATCTTGCCATAATTTTTTACGAGAAGACTCCGTTATTATAGAAGGTATTTCTATAATTTGACCAGATCGTTTATTTATAGTTCGCGCGATTTTAATTAACTGGTTGTTTTTAAAACATGTTACCTTATTAGTATGCGAGGGTGAGCAATATGAGCCACTCATTTACTGTATATATATATAATATTTATATAGTAAATAATTATCTGGTATCAGACCCCTGATACTATTATGTAACACCTATACGCGCTGATGAAGATTAAATCTAGCCGTTGTATAATAGCATGTTCTTACCGACACTGTTTAATAGTATGGTATAGTTTGAACCAAATATATGACAATGTCCTATTTAATTTAGTGAATTTTAATAATTTTACCAATACCTTTAGTATTACCTTCTCTAAAGACTATGCCACTGTTTAATTGAATAAATTCTGGTTTAAATTTAAATTCAAATGTAACATTTGCACTGTCTCCTGCCCGAACTAATTCGTGGTCCATCTTACATATACGGGCTGCTTGTCTGACACTCCCACAGTGTATGACGGGTTCGTAGTTTGTCTTAATTGTAGTGGGATGGTGTAGTATGGTTATATTTGCCTCAAACCGTCGTATCGAATATGGATTAGCTATTAATATAATTCCTTGTTTAATACGGTTTCTTTTTAATGTATGTTTTTTTGGATGGAGAACCTTTATATTAACACACCCGTTTTGACCACTCTCTAATTGTAAAATGTCTCTTTTAAAGTTGTCGTGAATTGATTTTACAACAACATCTATAAATTTACCGCCGAATGGCCCTATGTATAATTTCTGACCTTTATGAATAATTCCGTCTTGAACAATTCCCGACAATACTATCCCATGTCCATCTATTTTAAATGTGTCGTCAATTTTAAACAATGGATTTTTATTTTCTCTATTCCCAATTTCTTTATACGGTTTTAGATTAAAAACGAACTTACGAAGATTATTAATATTATCCCCAGTTACGTTAGATACTTCAAAAATTGGTACATATGTTGTGTCGCTAAAGGGGGCTGCCGCTACCACCTCTATATTTGAATCGTTTATAAACTTAATTTTTTTATTTCCAGCAAGAGGATGTGCGAACAATTTCATCAGATTATTGCGTATTTTTTCTAATTTATGATTAGTTGCGATATCAAGTTTAGTAATAACAACCAATATAGGCAGTTTTAATACAATTGCCAGCGTTAAATGTTCTTTTGTCATACCAACAATCCCACGGTCGGCCCCAATTGTAATCATTGCGTAATCTATATAACATCCATTTAAACCAGATAGTGTCGTTTTTAAATACTTTTCGTGTCCAGCTAAATCAATAAATCCAAAAATGTTATGGGGCGTCTCTATATAAGTTTGAGTTATAGACGATGTCCTCCCCGACGATTCCTCGTGGGGATGTTTAAGAATTTTACTTCTGGCACTACCGCGACCATTATCTAATAACTTATTAGTAAGAACGCTTATTGTAGTTGTCTTCGCTGAATCAACATTACCAATTGATGCGATACGAACCTCGGGTTTCATTCAAATCTATTTAATTTATCCATTTTATCTATATATAAAAATATGTTGCGATAAAAAAACATTATGAGCGAAATAAATATCCTTGATAAAACCTTTACATTAATGCTTGATTCGCAGACAATATCTGATAGAATTGATATATTAGCAGACGAACTAAATAGTGTATATAAAAACAAGAATCCCGTTTTTATTTGTGTTCTAAAAGGTTCTTTTATGTTCATGAGTGATCTTCTCAAAAAAATAAAATTTAATTGTTCTGTAAATTTCATCCAGATATCATCATATCAGGATACTAAAACAACCGGAACTATTAAAGAGGTATTGGGTCTCACTGAAAATATTAGTGATAAAGATATAATTATTATTGAAGATATCGTTGATACCGGAAACACCTATAATTATTTACAGAATTATTTGAACGGGTTTAACCCAGGTTCTTGTGTAATTGCGACATTATTTTATAAAAGCTGTATATATTTACAAAAATACACATCTCCCCCCGACTATTACGCTTTTGATATTCCCGATAAATTTATAGTTGGATATGGATTGGACTATAATCAGTATGGGCGAAACTATAAAGACATATATGAATTGATTTAATGAATAGATTTAATGAAGGTATATAACTTTATTCTGGTCTAAAATAAATATTAGCGATTCTTTATCATATACTGACGACCAATTGGCTATGTTATGTGACGTATCTACTATAATAATACATTTTGTACATACGTGTTCGTTAATATCTATTTCCGATAATTTGTATATATTTCCCAATATATTTAGTTTAACTATCAGTGATGGTAACTCTGTCTCGTAAAATACGGTTATATCGTGTGAATGGTATAATATAAATTTCAATATTTCTATTAATGTGGTGTTTTCAGTTTTAGAATATAGTCTTGTTAATAAATCTATCTTATAATCAGATTTAGACGATGAAATATCTATGCGCTTCATATGGTCACATTCACTTTTGTGAAAATCCACGACTGTTTCGAAAATATTAGTAGTAGTATAGATATTTTCGATATCTATGTTAAAATACGGTTCACGTTTATCGTATTGGTCGTCATTTAATATGTTTTGATAAACATACTCCATATAATCAACATTCTTGACTATATTGAGTAAGAATAACTTGTGTATAACCGGATCGTCTTTATATTTAGTTAATTTATCGTCGGATATATCCTCCTCATCTAATAAAGTTATTACAAGAGTCTTATTTGTAATGATATCCGACAATTGCGCGCTTGATAAGTTTTCCAGTTCGGTATGGGAAATAATAATATATTTACAAACTGTATAATCGGTTCCAACCGAAATATCACATTCTTGTAGATATTCTTGCAAGTATGTATCAGTGTCATTAGAATAAAAAACTACATCATGTGTTTTATTTTTAACAACAATATTGCTCGGTAAATAAATAAATTTGGTTATTAATTGAGTAAAACCTGTATCTACATTACTGAAAATATTAGTGCTGGAATCATATATAACACTTATCAATGGGTCGGTGTTTCCTATTATAATATTTTTATATTTTACGGTGGGCACTTTGTATCCTATACATTTTATATCTACTTCAAAGTCATTATTAATATCGATATATATATCGGGGGAATAGTTTATAGGTATATTATACTCTAAATATAGACTGGTTAAAGGTATACTCTGGTTATTATCACGCCCAATAATTATAAGAGTATCGTCGTCTATAAATATATCTTGTATAAGCGCTATATTTATTTTTATAAATGCGCTAAGTCCCATTGGATAGAGTGTATCTTTATTTAAATAACACAGTCTAATCAAGCTAAATTGTTCATTATCATTTGTTTTACTCTCCACTAAGCAAATATAAAGATTTTTATAACTGATAAATTTAGTTAAAAATACATAATTATTCCAATATTGTGGCGAATCGTGTGTCATAAATGGCACCATTTTACCAGAATCTAGTTTATTTATAATAATAGGGTGTATACTTGTGACTATTAAAATGTTCTGATTGTTATAATATATACCCGACACGGTTATTGAATCAATAGGTACTGTGAAATCATTACTTCCATCATGTATTATTAATTCACTATTATCAGCGTTCTTATACATATTTATAGTAACATCGGATGAAATGAATTTGTAGTTTAAAGTTAAACGATATGATAGCATAGAATATTTATATGGGATCTCTTGTTCAGTATCATCGGTCGGTTTGAGTTGGCTTGATAAGTAATTTAACAGAAGGGTGCGATTATCTGACGTGAGTTCGGTATCTATAACATTATTGACAATATCTATACTACTATCAAAATTGTGTAATTTATCATTAATTAAAATACTTAAATAGGTTAAAGAGAAATGCCCCATTGATGTATTTGTAAACTGGAGTTTATGCGACAATGTGTCATATGTGTTATATTTATCAATTATAGACTTGGCGATTTTATAGTTAAAATTATTATAGTATATTTTAGATATTAAATAATATGGCTCCGGTCGTAACTGGTGTATATTTATACATTTTTCGCAACAAACTATACTTAACCTATAATTATCTAATTTAAAATATGACAACGCTCGTATATAATATAGCAACCATTGTTTGTTATCTGATAGTTCTATCATCTCGTCGTCTGGTAACGTATAAGAGATAATGGTCTCATATTTATTTAATATCATATATGCCATAAGTCGGTCACATATGTGGAAATAAGACGACAGCTCTTTTATATAATTATACCCATGGTGTGAATGGTTTACTAATTTAGCACACGTAATTAACTCATCCACGCCCACTATACTATAATTATTTAAATGTAACCCACCAAAGCCAGTTTCGCCAGTAATATAAAATAACTTATAAAATATATGGTTAGCAACAGTATATGATATATATTGCGGTTTATCGGTTATAGTCCAATCGGTTATAGCACTGTCGGTTATAGTGCTATCGGTTATAGCATTGTCGGTTATAGTTTCGTTGAATTCAAGTATATTAGAACATTCTGTAAAAAAGAAGGGAGTATTGTCGCGCGTTATAACGGTATTTAAAGCATCTAATAAATGTTTATCGGGTATTTTTGGAATAAGTCTATATTCGAACACAAGCTTATTATCCAAACATATTTTTGTCAATACTTCGATTAGAACTTCTGTGAAAATATTATTAGGAGATGTAATGTATACCTTATCTATAATTATAGACTGTGATTTGCAAAACGCATTAAATTTTAATATAGTTTTATGGTAAGGTTCACTTGAATTATATAGTAATATAATCAGATTACTATGATGCATATTATTATAATAATACTTTAAATACTTTAAATAATTATAATAGTCTATATTAAATGCCCAAATCTACTATTACAAAATATGATGGGTTGAAAAAAATTTTTAATGGTTTAGCCAAAGCGGGTTACTACAAACATGGTGTCATTATTAATTATGATGAAATACTCAAAAATTTATATTTTATGAATTTATTAATACATAAAACTTATTTAATTTTTAAAAAAGATATCAGTGACGAAAATAAAGCCGAATTGATTGCTGAATTTAAAGATATTGATGACAATGTTATTATTAATAAGGCAGTCGCCCTGTTTATTGTTAAAAAATATAGTAAAAAAATTATAACTTTTTACGATACAATATATAAATTGTCCAATCAAACTGGTGGATACGACGACGAAGCCATTTACACAGATAATATGATTGATAATAAATTAAATCAGATAAGCGACCTTTTTACAAATAAATATAACAATATAATGGGATCGCCTATTGGGGGGAAAGTAGCGGCAAAATATACAGCGGCCAGAGACATACTATTGTCAATGCATCCATTGGGGGTTATACATAAAATAGAAAAACTATTAAATATAGGCGATTTTTTAGATATTGTCGATAAATTAGAAGGCCGAATAGGTTTTGAAAAAATGGCAAAAGATTTGAGTATACCTAATATAATTATCGACGCAATTAAATTTGGAATTATTAATAGTACAGATATAGTAAACAGGTGGGGGGACTTTATATTTAATTGGACATTTTTCCCAATATATCAACTAGAAAACCTACCGGTAATCGGAATCTTTTACGAAATACCACTCGATATAATTGGCATGATAATAGATAATTCCGATCTGTTTTTACAACCCTTTATGGGTCTTTTACCATTAGGGTTGGATTTAATGATAAAAACCGGGTCGACCGTTCCAGGAATTGGTAACGCTATTGCGGCGGCGAGTATTCCTTTAACTCTGTTAGAAGGACCCATCGAATATTTTATCGAAAATGGAGCAGATATTGTCGGATTATTTTTAAATGTTGAACGAAAACAATGGGGGCTGGCATATATAAGCGCCTTAGAAGTTTTCCCCCTATTACCGGCTTTAATGGATGCTTCTACAACTAATTTATATACCGTTGAAAAATGGACTGATAAGGGTGTGCGATTTTCAGCCTTTATGAAAGATAATATACACGCAATTAATACAATATCGGCGCCGTTTTTAATAAATCCTCTAATTATGTTTCAACCACAATATGTATGGGATGAAATAATATATCCAAATAGAGGTATAATACCTATTATGAAATCTATACCTATTGATAAAATTAAAAAAGTAGTGGGCAATGTTATCAATTTCTAAAGTAGTAGACAATGTTATCAATTTCTAAAATGTGATTTCTAAACTAAATAAATATATAAAGACACATATATATATTTATTTAGATGTTATCTAACAATTCTGCTGAAAATGTATTGTCCGGTAATAATGATACGTTATCAGAAAAACTGTTAAGTACTACAGCTAATATTGGTATCAATATTACTGACTGTATTGAAATATGTAACTTATTAATTAAGCAAAACGCGACGTTAACACTTGAAAATCTTAAATATGTTGATGACTATGCGCAAATAAAGGAGGAAATGGCCACATTTCGCAAAGTTTCTGTAATATCAAATCTTAGTAAACAAATTAGTGCTAAAGATAATGAAATAGAAATTCTTAAAAAAAAACTAAAAAAAACACAATCTATTATAGCATCTACATCGGATGATCCGGTGTCACCTGTAGTTGTATCATCTATAGATGTCACTGCTCTGTCTGAAAAAGTTATATGTGGGTCTGATATTATAGTGAATCAATCGCATTCATTTAAATCAATTATACCCAAATCGGATGAGGACGAGGAAGAGGACGAGGAAGAGGACGAGGATGAGGACGAGGAAGAGGACGATGATGAAGCAGAGTACGATGATGAAGCAGAGTACGATGATGAAGCAGAGGACGAGGGAGATGAAGTGGAATTTGAATTAAAAATAATTAAAAAACGAAAATATTATATTAGTAATGAAAGTCCCCCAGAAGTGTTCAATGTAAGCGGCGAAGACGACATAGGTGACCGGATAGGGATATTAATAGATGGACATATACAATTAAAGGCGTAAAGGTCGCATCTGTGCTTCGCAGGAAAAACATTTAGTTGGTTGGGCAAATCCAACTAAATGGGGTGGGGTTCGTTTAAGCAGATCAGCTTCACATGAAAAACATTTAGAGCGACCTGAAAGATACTTATTTTTATCACCAAGTTGTTTTTCACACGAAAAACATTTAGTGGGATGTACCTCTACAATACTGCTAAATGTCTCGGTATTGTTGTTAATAAGGAATAATACTATTAATAATGCTATAATCATGCCTGTGGTATTATCCATATTATATTTAATTTATTTTTTTGTTATAAAAATGATATTATTTTAAATATCAATAATATGAATAATATTAATAATATGAATAATATTAATAATATGAATAATATTAATAATACAGACAATATTACTCGTCCCGAAATTAATAAAAACTATAGTTTCGTTAAAAATAATGAGACATATAATAAAAAACTTTTTGATAGAAATTTTTTAATGTCAGAACTATCACAATCTGCACATACTACCCCAACGTATTTTAATGAATTGCATAATGAAAATAGGAAAGACGCCGAAGAACTTTTTAATAAGCGTTTTGCTAACCTCCGTAGTGAACCCATGTCGTCGGGGAAAATGGGGTATGTAAATTTCAATGATGTTGTAAATAAATCCCCAAATAATATAACTGGACTGGACTTCTCTGGAAAATACTCTGAATATCTAGATGAATCACGTGGGCTCGATGATCATAACTCGTCTGTTAAACGAACAGAACATAAGCGTTGATATACACGTAATGAGTATATTAAATATATATTCGAATAAATATAGTATATTATAGTTATTATAGTTATTATAGTTATTATTTGGTTTATTGTATGGTAAATTTATAAATGTATTTTGAAATATACTGATTATCGCATATGATGTCGGTATAAATAAGTATACTGGGATATAATATATTAGATGGGAAACTATACATCCATAAATAGCAAATATATACCAATTTGAATTATAAAAATCTATACTGTTCGAATATTTGTATTTTGCATTATCTAAAAAGTGATATCCTATTTCATTAAAAAATATACTTAAACTAAATGTATCACACATATACCGAACCCATATAAAGGTATTGAATATAGAAGAAATGTATAG
>TARA_B110000858_G_scaffold9321_1_pt1 | contig 9989 bp, 3 predicted proteins | sample TARA_B110000858 | Tara Oceans TARA_B110000858 (sample SAMEA4398247) | marine metagenome | biome: Polar Biome; feature: [SRF] surface water layer (ENVO:00010504); material: water (ENVO:00002006), including particulate matter (ENVO:01000060) such as... | depth 5 m | reverse complement strand
CCAACAAGTAGTCCTACACCATCACCAACTAATACGCCAACACCAAGTCCAACACCAAATTGTGATTTTGATGTAGATGTTGATGTGGTAACACCTACACCAACACCAACACCAAGTCCTACTACTAGTCCAACACCTACCCCAACAAGTACACCGACTAATACACCTACACCAAGCCCAACTAATACGCCTACTCCAAGTCCAACACCAAATTGTGACTTCGATATCGATGTTGATGTAGTAACACCTACACCAACACCAACAAGTAGCCCCACACCATCACCAACTAATACACCATCACCAACACCGACTAATACACCGACCCCGAGTCCGACAAGTAGTCCTACTCCGACACCAACAAGCACATCAACTCCAACACCGACACCAACAATTGATTGTGATTTCGATATAGATGTGGACGTAGTTACCCCAACTCCTACACCGACTAATACGCCAACGCCAAGCCCAACAAGTACCCCAACTCCTACACCGACTAATACGCCAACGCCAAGCCCAACTAATACTCCAACTCCTACACCTACTAGTAGTCCTACACCAAGCCCAACAAGTACCCCAACTCCATCACCTACACCAAATTGTGATTTTGATGTAGATGTTGACGTAGTTACACCTACTCCAACACCAAGTCCAACAAGTACACAAACACCTACCCCAAGTCCGAGCCCAACTAATACACCAACACCAAGTCCAACAAATACACCTACGAGTACTCCAACAAGTACTCCAACGCCAACCCCTACACCAAATTGTGATTTCGATGTGGATGTTGATGTGGTAACACCTACGCCAACACCATCACCTAGCCCAACAAGTACGCCGACACCAACTCCGTCCCCAACACCAAGTCCAACACCAAGTCCAACGGCAATTGATTGTCCTGCACCATGTACGACAACCATTAATAATGATTTATTCCAAGTTGGATCGAGTGGTAATTATGACTTAGGTGGTTATTGTAATGAAGTTAGAAATAAAGAGTTGGTAGATTCTATAAATGGGAAAGAGTGGAGATATAATACATCAACATGTATTGTGACTTATATGTCGTATAATGACCCTAACGGAACAACATGTGTTGGTGAACACGTACTACCTGTGGGTACCGAGGTGAGTTCTTTCGAACATACGGATGGTACATTAACAACGACGATAGATTCAAATAGGTTATTTGATACAGGAATAAGATTTATAGATAACAATAATAACGCGGTGATAATTGTCACTGAGTGGAACTCCACATTAACGTCATTATTACATGTTCACGTACTGTGTGATTGTAGTTTTGAAGGAGATGTTACTGTTCATAATTTGAAATAAAAAGTATATATTTTAGTAATGGCAAGAATATTCGACATAAAAATTACATCAGGGACATCACACAGTCTCTATACGATATATTACGATACAGTCGATGCTGCCAATATCGCAACAAGAGTAAGTACTTCCTTACCCGCAACAGGGGTTACATATAACGATTTAACTAGTGGATCAGGTGTTACAATTAGTGTACCTGACAGTGCAACTTCGGTACTATTATATAATAATTCATGTGTGATTGAGGATGAAATAATATTACCAACCCCAACACCATCACCTACACCAACTCCATCACCAACACCATCACCGACTCCGAGTCCAACTCCAAGTCCCACACCATCGCCAAGTCCTACCGAAACTCCTACACCAACACCATCACCTAGCCCAACAAGTACTCCGACTCCAACGCCAACAACGAGTCCAACACCTACACCAACCCCAAGCCCTACACCGAATTGTGATTTTGATATGGACGTTAATGTGGTAACTCCTACACCAACACCATCACCTAGCCCAACAAGTACTCCAACGCCAACACCTACAAGTAGTCCTACACCATCACCGACTCCGAGTCCAAGTCCTACAGAAACGCCAACCCCAACTCCGAGTCCAACAACGAGTCCAACTCCTACACCAACAAGTACTCCAACCCCAACACCGAGCCCTACACCAAACTGTGATTTTGATGTGGATGTTACGTTTAATACAAAACCAATAATATCTACACCCAAATTTGTACAATCAGAGAATACTGCAACAGGTACTACCATTGGTAGTTTAGTTGTAACCGATACAGAAGGAGGGACATTTACATGGTCATTTGAGGATACAGCAAGTTATCCTGATAATGATTCATTTATATTAAATGGTAAGGTATTGTCGAACGGAGAAGTTTTTAATTTCGAAGTAAAAAATCTATACACATTAAATGTTAAGGTAACCGATGACGGTGGTTTAAGTAATACAAAAGAATTTACAGTAGCCATTGCTAATGTCAATGAAACACCTTATGGACTAACATTAAGTCAAAACACAATTCAAGAAAATAAAGTTACAGGAACAACAATAGGTAGTTTTTCAGGTTTAGATGTTGATAGTGGAGAAACATTCACATACGCACTTACGGGAATTAGTAATGATAATTCATCATTTAATTTATCAAGTGCAGGGGTACTCAAAAGTTCAGAGGTGTTTAACTATGAAGTTAAAAACTCTTATAGTATTGAAGTTACTGTTACTGATAGTGGTAATAACACATACACAGATACGTTTACAATTCTTATTACCGATGTTAATGAAAGACCAACAATGTTAGGTCTATCAAACAATACTATTCAGGAAAACCAATCAACAGGAACGACCGTAGGTAATTTTAGTAGTACAGATGTAGATTCAGGAGATTCTCACACATATTCATTAGTGAGTGGTTCTGGAGATTCAGACAATGGGTCATTTACCTTAACAAGTGGAGGGATTCTAAAGTCAAAACAGATTTATAATTATGAATCTAAAAATCAATATTCGGTAAGAGTTAAGACAACCGATTCGGGGGGATTAACTTACATAGGGATATTTACAATTCTTATTACTGATGTTAATGAAGTACCATCTAACATAAAACCTTCAACGGTCTCATTTCAAGAAAACCAATCAACAGGAACAACAGTAACCACATTTAGTGTTACGGACGTTGATGCGGGAGACACACATACTTTTGAATTAGTAAGTGGTTTGGGAGATACTAATAACGGTTCATTTAGTTTAAATAGTTCAGGTACCCTTAGTTCAAATGAAGTGTTCAATTATGAAACTAAAAACTCATATACAATAAGAGTTAAAACTACGGATTCGGGATCACTAACTTATGAAAGATCAATAACGATTAACATTACCAACGCAAACGAAACACCAACAGACATTACTCTTAAAGATAATAATATACCTGAAAATAGTTCCACAGGAACTACTGTAGGTGAGTTATCCACAACTGACCCTGATGCATCAAATACATTTACATACACATTAGTAAGTGGGGTGGGAGATACTAATAATAGTTCTTTCAGTATAAGTGGTGATAAAATTTTGAGTAGTGAAATATTCAACTATGAAGTTAAAAACAGTTATTCAGTAAGAGTAAGATCTACAGATCAAGGTGGATTGTATAGAGAAGAGTCATTTACTATTAATATAACCAATGTTAATGAGACTCCAACAAACATATCATTATCGAACTCATCTATTGATGAGAATGTCTCTACAGGTACTACCGTGGGTACACTCTCAACTACAGATCCTGATGCGTCAAATACATTTACATATACGTTAGTAAGTGGCGTTGGGGATACCAATAACGATTCATTTATCATAGATGGAACAAAATTAGAAAGTAATCAAGTTTTCGATTATGAAACTAAGAATTCATATTCAATAAGAGTAAGAACTACAGACCAAGGTGGTTTATGGTATGAAAAGAAAATAACAATATCAATAACAAATATTACAGTTTCAGGAACCGCAAGTATAACGAATGTTTCGTGTCACGGAGGTACTGATGGTGAAATTGAAATTGAAACACAAACAGGGGGAGATTCACCTTATACATACAGTTTAAATGGGAGTACTTACCAAACATCTACTACATTCTCTAATCTTTCTAACGGTACATATACAGTTTATTTTAAAGATAGTAATGGTGAGATAGGTACTATATCTAAAACAATAACACAACCTGACGATTTAGTCGTAAGTGTAACTTCATTAACACACCCGACTTGTGACGGTGATAGTGATGGTTCTATCACATTTGGTGTCGTGGGTGGGACAGGTACAAAAACATACAAATTAAATGGTGTTGCAATTACCGATCTTTCACAAACAGGTTTAGATGAACGTAACTATACGTTAATTGCCACAGATGAAAATGGGTGTACAGCAAGTATTACAAGGGTATTAATAAAATCACAAATAACTGCGACCTTTACACTATCACACCTTATGTGTAATAGTTCAACTGTAGGATACGCTGGTACTGATGGATCAATATCAGTTTCAAATTTCTCAGGGAGTAACGGAGCACCGTGGAAAGTAAAGTTAGGTAGTGGCAAACTTGAAGATGTTGACTTATCGTCACATGAATTCACAGGGTTGTCAAACGGGACATACACAGTTACAATTGAAGATAGTTCTGGTTGTTCAAGAGACTTTAGTCAAACAATTACCGAACCAACACTTGTAACACTTACATCAACACATACTGACCCAACATGTTGGAACGGATCTGATGGTGGTATAGTAATAACAGCATCGGGAGGTGATGGGAATTACGAATATTCCATTGATAATGGTACTAGTTGGAGTAATGACAATGAGTTTGATAATTTATCTTTTGGAAGTTATATTTTAAAAGTAAGAGATGGATCACTATGTGTTTCATCAACTTCTTTAGTTACATTATCTACGTCACCTCCAATGGCAACAATATCTTCAGTTAATCCTTCATGTAATGGTGGAAGTGGGAGTATAACAGTATCAAGTCCTACGGGGGGTTCAGGAGCAACATACCAAGTCAAACTTGGTTCAGGAGGTACCTATGTTAATTTAACTAGTAGTCAATCATACATAAAATTAGTTGCTGGTTTATATACCATATACATTAAAGATGGTGATGGGTGTGTTCAATCATATTCAAAAACAATAACAGAACCAACAACACTAACTCACACAACAACATTTGTTGTTCCAACATGTAGTGACAGTACCGACGGTTCAATAACAGTGTCAGCGTCTGGTGGTTCAGGTACTAAAACATATTCTAAAAATGGTGGTACAAACTATCAGAGTAGTAATGTCTTTAATAGTTTAGGTATAGGAACGTACTCAATAAAAGTTAAAGACGGGAATGACTGTACTTCGTCATCAACAAGAACTTTAACCAAATCAATTGTTTCCGCATCAATATCTAATACTAATGTTAGTTGTTACGGTGGAAATGATGGTGATATAACATTGACATCTATAACAGGTGGTAATGGGGGACAGTACCAATTTAAATTTTCAAGTGGTAATTGGACTAATTTCAGTACACCTGTCATATTCGGTACTAAAACTGCGGGTAATTATACACTACAAGTCAGGGATTCACAACTATGTAGTAGATCATATACTGTAACAGTTACTCAACCTACAAACTTAGTTGCTTCTGTATCGATAACACATCCAACATGTACATCGTCTACTGACGGACAGATTGTTATTGGTTCAACAGGTGGTTCAGGAAGTAAGTTATATTCAATAAATGGTGTAAATTATTACACAGGTAATACCTTCAGTAATTTAAGTATTGGTGGTGGAACTGCATACGTTAAAGATGTCAATCAATGTATAGACACTCAAAGTTATTCGTTATCTAAATCACTTCCATCAGCAACTATAGTAACTACCAATCCATTGTGTAATAAACAAGTTACAGGATCTTTTGTGGTTAGTAGTCCATCAGGTGGAAATGGTGCAACATATAGTGTTAGATTAAATACTGGGTCATGGACAACGACATTCCCTAAAACATATAGTAGTTTAGGTGCCACTTCTTATACAATACAAGTAAGAGATGGTGAGGGGTGTGTTCGATCATATTCAAAAACAATAACACAACCCACAGCAATTACCATTAGTACTACAAGTTCAAGTCCCACATGTGATGGGGGTAGTGACGGGTCAATTACATGGACCGTTGGTGGTGGAACAGGAACAAAAACATACACACAAAATGGTGTGGCAATTACAAACCTTTCACAAACAAATTTAGGGGAAGGTACATACACTTTAATTGCAACAGATGAAAATGGATGTACTAAAAGTCTTAGTAGAACATTATCTAAATCGGCGGTATCTGCAACAGTTTCTCATTCAAACCCTACATGTTATGGTGGTACGGGATCAATATCTGTTAGTAGTCCATCAGGTGGAAATGGTGGAACATATAGTGTAAAATTGGGTAGTGGGTCATATACGACTACATTCCCTAAAACATATAGTAGTTTAAGTGGTGGTTCTCATGTGATTACCGTTAAAGATGGTAGTGGATGTACAAGAACATATACAAAAACAATAACGGTACCAACACAGGTTAGTTTTACTACCACATTAACACACCCTTCATGTAGTGGAGATAATGATGGTGAGATAGTAATTAACGCAAGTGGTGGTAGTGGGTCATATACATATTCCTTAAATAATGGATTCAGTTACCAAGCGAGTAGTACTTTTTCTACTTTAAGTTCCGCTATTTATCTGATAAGAGTCAAAGATAGTGCTAACTGTGTTCGAACAGGAAATGCACAACTTGATAAGACAGACCCAAGTGCGACATTTGCAATGGGATCCGTAACTTGTCACGGAGGTAGTGATGGTGAAATAACCGTCTCAAATCCAACTAAAGGTAATGGGGGAACATATAATTCTAAAATAGGTTCAGGAACTTATAGTACAACATTTCCTAAAACATACTCTTCATTAAGTAGTGGTAATCATATAATTACAATTAAAGATGGTGAGGGGTGTGAAAAATCATATACAATAAATGTAACACAACCTACAGATGACACCGCTACAATGTCGTCATATGTCACAGGAATTGATGGTAGTGTTACCGTTACATCTGCGGGCGGTACATGGAATAAAACATATAGACTATATGAAGACACAACATCACCGTACACTGTTGGTGGTGGTACATTAGTATCGACCATAACGGGTGTTACGTCGGCAAATCATTCACAAACATTTGATAAATTACCTGAAGGTTTTTACTATGTTGTTGTTACAGATGCAAATGGATGTGTTTCAAGTACAGTGATACAAAGTACCTTTCTTGTTAAAGGCGGTTCAGTAGCTAACTTCCGAATTACGGCGTGTATAGATGATGTTGAGTACTTAATTGATAGTACACAGTTATGTGAATTCGGAAACCTTTCACTAAATCCTACTACTATTCATGTGGGTGATTATGTACAATTTACACCATCTACTGATTGTAAAGATCTAACAACATACTGTGCATTGGTCACTAAAGTAGTACTCTCAGGAACCACAACCGCAACACTAACAAGTTCAGAATTAATGGACGATTGTACGGATTTTAGGTGTATGCAATAATAATAATATCGATATCGTGACATTTTAAAAAAACACGATATTTATAATAAACAAACAAAAATAATTTAAAATGGCAATATCATCGACTTATCAAGTAACATTCACCCTGTCACCAGCATTTACTGGAACGACAGAGGCAGACACTTTCACTATTATTGGGAAACACTGTAACGGATCTGATCCGGATACCACAATTGATACGGGAGTATTAAAGGCGGATTTAATAACAGGAGTTACATACACAATTGTAGATACAATATCAGGTGGAACAATAACATCAACAGGAGACTGTGTTAATTCTGTTAATTGGACAGGTTTAGCATGTGAGGGAGAACCTTCACCAACACCTACCCCAACAGGAGATGGAGGAGCTGGTAAACTATTCAAAGTTAGAAGATGTAACGATGACCAAGAATACTTAATTGCCGACGACATAAGTTGTATTGAGGGTAATCCAAGTACACCCCCACAACCAAATATTTACGTAGTGGGTGAATATATACAAATGACAGATGGTACAAGTTGTACAGGAGAACAAACTTCATACTGTGCGGAGATTATATCGGTTGATCAGTCTGGAACAAGAGATGCAGTGTTAATCAAACACGAACTTCTTAACAGGACGAAAGGTTGTGCAAATACAGAGTGTATTGAATAATATTAATTAATTATTATACTTAAAAAAACCCGTTTATATGACGGGTTTTTTTATTTAAAGTAATCTACTTATTAATGTATTTATATGTATGGGATTAATTGTAAGGGTATTTGATATTGTTTCACCTAATGACTTTGATTTAAGTATTGGGTTGTCACCTTATGGACCATTTACAAAATTGAATGGACCTAATATTGATAATTCTTGGCCAAACTCTACAGATAGAGACTATAGGACGAACCCCATATATATTGGAGACAATGAACCCGAAGTGATTAATGGTGTACCACCATCATCAGATGTAATGTTTTATGATTTAGAATTTGATACCGAATTTTGGTTGAAAATGGAGGATAAAGTAAACGTTATAGATGTATGTAAAGACAATCAGACACCAAGGTACATTGTAGAAAATATATATATACATGATAGTAAGACATTTGAATGTTACGATAAGATAAACTTTAGTGTGTCTTACGAATGTGTGCCACAACCAACCCCAACACCCGCACCAACTTCAACACCGTCAGTTACACCTACACCCACACCAACAACAACAGAAGTTATTGTAACCGGTGATACTGCAAATTGTGATGATGGTATCGACATGGTCTTTATTTTAGATACAACAGGAAGTATGGGTGGTGTAATAGGTAACCTTATAAGTTCAATTGGTACTTATATCACTAAAGTTCAACAAGTCACAAACAACAACTACCGTTTCGGGCTAGTGAGTGTTCACGGTGATAATGACAACCCCATGTTTCAACTCGAATTAGCATTATCTCCTTCAAACGAGGTCGCCCTAAATACCGCTTTAGGTACTTTAAGTGCTTATGGAGGGGTAGCATATCCTGAACCATCAGATAATGCATTGGCGGCGGTATTAGATAACACAATACCTTATGGACCATTCCTCAACAATACAAATAAAATAATAGTAATGATTACAGATGCGACACCTTCAGGTGGAGATGATGCATTTGTTATAGGTGTGGATGATGTTCAGGCCGCGGCATTGGCAACACAAGCAAATAATCAGAATATTAGAATATTCGCGATAAATACTGGTATCGGACCAACTTATCCAGACCCGAATACAGGGCTACTAGAGACTGTGGCGGTAATGCAAAATTATGCATCTAGTACTTTCGGCCAATATGCGGAAAGTCCTAATGGTAACGCATCAACAGCAATAACTGATGCATTAGATGACCTTTGTGATGAAGATTAATTAGAACTATAATATGGGAAGAATAGTAAGAGTAAATATTTCGTTAGATAATAGTCATTCATTGGATGACTTTCCCGTTGCCCTGTATTCGGGTCTAACAAGTGGAGACACAACTAATTTAGTATATTCAAATATTGTAAGTTCTGATATCCCATTGGATTTAACATTTGAAGATGCAGATTTAAATATAAATAGTGATCCAAGCAACCCGTTCGCACCACATTGTTATATAAGATTATCATCTGATGGGTGTTATGACGAAGTAATAAAGTTAGAGGTTCCGAGAGTGGATTGTAGTATATGTGTTGATTTTCAAGAAATTCTACCAGAACCAACACCAACAGATGTTTCAAATCCAACCCCAACACCTACCCCAATCGTTGTGTCAGACACTGACGTATTTTTAAATGATTCGGGATCGCCGACTTCGATTTACTCGTATAACCCTAATACTACGGTATTAACATATTTATTTGATTCGACTAATACTTCATCCGATATTGCAAACACAAGTAATAAGTTATGGGTATGGGGTATATCGGATTCTGAACTAGGTAATTCAATGTTAGAATACGATATAACGTTAAGTCCTTTCTCTCAAACCTA
>TARA_B110000858_G_scaffold190064_1_pt1 | contig 9990 bp, 7 predicted proteins | sample TARA_B110000858 | Tara Oceans TARA_B110000858 (sample SAMEA4398247) | marine metagenome | biome: Polar Biome; feature: [SRF] surface water layer (ENVO:00010504); material: water (ENVO:00002006), including particulate matter (ENVO:01000060) such as... | depth 5 m | reverse complement strand
GGCTTTGATAATAATAACTGGCATAAAGCTACTCTTCTTTTTTCTCCCCCTGACAAATCAGAAATATTACTATCAGCAGGTGGACAACGTAAAGCATCCATTGCTATTTCAATATGTCTATCTATATCCCAGCCATCTATAGCATCAATTTTTTCTTGAAGTTCTGCCTGTTTTGCTAATAAGTCATTCATTTCTTCATCTGTTGAAACATCACCAAATTTTAAGCTTACTTCTTCAAACTCCTTTAAAGTATCTTTAACATCCGAAATACCTAACATAATATTATCGAATACATTTAAATCTTTATCTAAAATTGGTTCTTGAGCTAGATAACCTACTTTTATGTTTTCTGCAGACCATGCTTCACCAGAAAATTCCTTATCTAAACCTGCCATAATTTTTAATAAAGTAGATTTTCCTGCACCATTTGACCCTAATACGCCAATTTTAGCTCCTGGATAAAAAGATAACCAGCCATCTTTTATAACTTGCTTACCACCTGGCCAAGTTTTATTTAATTCTTTCATTACATAAACATATTTAGCGCTCATAAATTTAATCTCCATTTATACAGGATAATTGCTTTATATATTAAAAATATATAAAAAAGACTTATAAACATTTAAAATAAGAAGCAAAGTATTCTTTATAAAAAGTATATAGGAAAATGGTATAAAAATGAACAAAACAAAGTTTATAGGCTTAATTATAGGAATAATATTTCTTATTGCTACTTGTTTACTTCCTTCTCCTGAATCATTAAATAATAAAGCATGGTTGACATTAGGAGTTGCAATTCTTATGGCAACTTGGTGGTTAACAGAGGCTATACCATTACCTGCAACAGGCTTGTTGCCTCTAGTACTTTTTCCTTTATTAGGTATAAGCTCTATAAAAGACACGGCTCAAGCTTTTAGTCATCCAATAATCTTTCTCTTTATGGGGGGCTTTATAATTGGGTTAGCTATGCAACATACCGGCCTACATAAAAGAATAGCTTATTACATAATATCTAAATTTAAAAGCAGTCCTAAATCTTTAGTCTTTGGATTTATGTGTGCTACTGCATTTTTATCTATGTGGATTAGTAATAGTGCAACAGCCATTATGATGTTGCCAATTGCATTATCTATTATCACTGTATTTAAAGAAGATAAAAATGACATAAAAGATAATAACTTTGATAAAGCCCTAGTATTAAGTATTGCATTCTCTGCAACAATAGGTGGAATAGCAACAATAATTGGTACTCCTCCTAATACAGTAATGGCTGCAATGTTATCTGAAATATATAATTATGAGATAAATTTTGTAGACTGGTTAAAAATTGGATTGCCTACTTCAATTATACTTCTACCTATCACTTGGATAATACTTACATTTTTATGTTTTCCTTTAAACTCAAAAGCATCAATAAAAGATAAAGTAATAAAAGACAAAATCAAAGAATTAGGGAAAATTTCACAAGATGAAATAATGGTAGGAATAGTATTTATAATAACAGCTTCTTTATGGATATCTAGAAAGTGGCTTTCAACTGCATTAGATGGGGTTATTCCGGCTGGAGCACTAAATGATTCCACAATAGCTATTATGGCCGCAATTTTTTTATTTATTATTCCTTCCAATAGACCTAAAAGAAAAAGGTTAATTGATTGGCAGGTAGCCCAAAATATACCCTGGGGAGCATTAATATTAATAGGTGGGGGCTTATCTCTTGCTACTGTAATAAATTCATCTGGATTAGCTACATGGATTGGTTCACTAAGCAGCAACCTATCAAATATATCAATTGTTTTTATAGTACTAATATGTATAGCAAGTATTATTGTGCTAACAGAATTAACCTCTAATACTGCAACGGCTTCCACATTTATTCCTATTATGGGTGCAACAGCCCTTGGACTTGGTCAAGACCCTTTACTTTTAATTATACCAGCTACACTAGCAGCAAGTTGTGCATTTATGATGCCTGTTGCTACCCCACCCAACACCATAGCCTATGCCTCTGGTCATCTTAAAATTTCTGATATGATAAAAGCTGGTATATGGCTTAATATAATTTCTATAATAATAATTGGTGTGATTATTGCTCTAATTTTAGGGCCTGTATTTGATGTAGAATTAAATAAAATTCCTATATGGGCAAAATGAATACATAAATTTTATTTTTATATTGGCATTTATTGATTTTATAGATTAATAAGTGTTAAATTGTACAACTAATTTAAAATAAGAATATATAATATGAAAATTGCAATAATAAAAGAAACAGAAGGTTTAGAAAAACGAGTATCAGCTTCTCCTGAAACAGTAAAAAAATTTATTTCTTTAGGTTTTTCAGTAAATATAGAAGAGGACGCTGGTGTAAATTCTTTTTTTTCTAATGAATCTTATAAAAATGCTGGTGCTAATATTATTTCGGATACTAAGGCGCTGATATCGTCTGCAGATATAGTTCTTAAAGTAAATACTGTTCATAAAGATGGAAGCGGCGGCGACAATATAAAATATTATAATAAAGGTACTAAAGTTATAGGGTTCTTAAAACCCTTACAAGACCAAGAGAAAATTAAAGATTTAGCAAGTAATCATATAGATGCCTTTTCAGTAGAGCTTATTCCCAGAATAAGTAGAGCTCAATCAATGGATGCTTTGTCTTCACAGTCTAATCTTGCAGGATATAAAGCTGTAATAGATTCTGTATCTGAATTCTCTAAAGCAATACCGATGATGATGACAGCTGCTGGTACTATAGCTCCTGCTAAAATTTTAATACTTGGGGCTGGAGTAGCCGGATTACAAGCTATAGCTACCGCAAGAAGACTAGGTGCTATAGTTTCTGCTTTTGATGTAAGAGCAGTAGCTAAAGAACAAGTAGAAAGTCTAGGTGCAAAATTTATTGAAGTAACGTTAGAAAATGATGACTCATCTAATAATGAAACAGAGAGTGGTTACGCGAAAGAAATGTCTGAAGAATATAAAAAACAACAAAAAGAGCTTCTGCATGAAACTATTAAAGCGCAAGATATTGTAATAACAACTGCCTTAATTCCTGGAAAAGAAGCTCCAGAGTTAATTACTACTGCTATGGTTAAAGATATGAAACCAGGGTCTATCATTGTAGACTTAGCTGCTGAAGCTGGAGGCAATTGTAAACTCACTAAATTAAATGAAACTATTATTGAACATGATGTTAAAATAATGGGTTATGCAAACTTTCCAAGTAAGCTATCTCAAGATGCAAGCAGTTTATACTCAAAAAACTTATTTAATTTTGTACAGCTAATGGTTAAAGACAAAAAAATTGAAATAGACTGGGAAGATGAAATACTAAAAAAATCTTGTGTTAGTTATGACGGTAAAGTTCTAAACATTTAGACCTAAGGAAAGATAAAATGACTGATCCATTTATTATAGACTTAACAATATTCATACTTGCAATCTTTGTAGGATACTTTGTTGTTTGGTCTGTTACATCTGCGTTACATACTCCTCTAATGTCTGTTACTAATGCTATCTCAGGAATAATAATTGTTGGTGCTTTAATTGCACTTGGTTCAGCAAGTAATGAAATTGACGCTACATCTAAATGGTTAGGTTTTATAGCAATCATTATAGCTTCCATAAATATTTTTGGAGGGTTCGTTGTTACATGGAGAATGTTAGCAATGTTTAAAAAAAATAAAGGAAAAGATAAATGATAAGTATCAACTTTTCGGCTCTTTTATATTTATTAGCTTCTATACTTTTTATATTATCACTTAAAGGGTTGTCTAGCCCAACGAGTGCTAGAAAAGGAAATTACTTTGGAATTCTTGGGATGGTAGTGGCGATTATTACCACTATCCTGCAACCTGAAACATCAAACTATTCTCTTATTATAACTGCAATTTTAATTGGAGGAGTTATAGGAACAACTATAGCTCTAAAAATAGAAATGACAGCTATGCCTCAATTAGTTGCAGCTTTTCATAGTTTAGTTGGTGTAGCAGCAGTTCTAGTAGCATATACTGCATTATTATCACCAGAATCATACGGTATAGGTAGTATAGGATCAATAAAAAGTGCAAGTAGATTAGAAATGTCTTTAGGTTTGGCCATAGGCGCAATAACCTTCACAGGCTCTATTATTGCCTTTGGTAAACTCCAAGGAATTATTAGTGGGGCACCGTTAGTATTTAAAGGACAACATATAGTTAATCTTCTTATAGGAGTTGCTATGGTTGTTTTAATTATATGTTTTACTAATAATGAAGATCCTAAATTTTTTCATATGTTGACTATATTAGCTTTATTAATAGGCATCCTATTAATTATACCTATTGGCGGGGCAGATATGCCTGTAGTAGTTTCTATGTTAAATTCATATTCAGGATGGGCAGCAGCAGGCATAGGTTTCACACTTCAAAATAATGCCCTTATAATAGTTGGTGCTTTAGTAGGTAGTTCTGGTGCTATTCTTTCTTATATAATGTGTAAAGCTATGAATAGATCATTTATAAGTGTTATATTAGGAGGTTTTGGTAATACTTCAGAAGAACAAAAAACAGGTGATCCTAATAGGAATGCAAAGTCTGGAAGCGCTGAAGATGCAGCTTTTATTATGCAAAATTCTCAAAATGTAATTATCGTTCCTGGTTATGGAATGGCTGTAGCTCAAGCACAGCATATTTTAAGAGAAATGACGGATAAATTAAAAAACTCAGGTGTAAATGTTAAATATGCTGTTCATCCAGTTGCAGGAAGAATGCCTGGACACATGAATGTATTATTAGCTGAAGCTAATGTTCCATATGATGAAGTTTTTGAGCTAGAAGATATTAATAGTGATTTTTCATCTACAGATGTAGCTTTTGTTATAGGTGCTAATGACGTTACAAACCCAGCTGCTAAAACTGACCCCTCAAGTCCAATAGCAGGAATGCCTATTTTAGAAGTTGAAAATGCAAAGACTGTTCTATTTGTTAAAAGATCCTTATCACCAGGTTATGCTGGTATTGATAATGATGTTTTTTACAAAGAAAATACTATGATGCTTTTCGCAGATGCTAAAAAAATGTGTGAAAAAATAGTTCAAGCACTAGATTAAAATATAATAATTAAGAATTATTAGTTAAAAATATTTCTAGTTTTTCAATTTCTGTATCATTCATACAAATTAGAATAGCTTGTTTTAAAATTTCTCCATCCTTACTATTGTTAACATCACCCATTTTATTTTCTACTAAAGCACTATTAATCATATTATATTTAATTTTCCCCCTATCCCAAGTATCTCCGTAGCCTTTTAAAATTTGAGGCATATCTGCTAAGCCTTCTGCAAAAGTTAAAGATTTACTTAAAGCAATAATAATATTATTAATCCATTTTTCTATATTTTTTTGCTCTTCATTATAACGTAGAGAAATAGTCCTTATATAACGAAAAGTCGCTAAAAATTTTAGACTAAGAAAACCAAATATTGTTAATGAATTAATTTTCATACCTTTTCCTATAAAAGGTAAAAATGACATTGTTTTATTATTTCTTATAAAAAACTGTCCTATTTTTCTCGGCAACATAGCTCCTATTTCATTTATGCCTGGTTTAAAAATATCTTGAACCAAAAGTATTTGGTTTTTTTGGATCTTTATTTCTTCTTTTATTTTTATAAACCTCTCTGGCTTTATCTTATGTTGCGCAACTCTAGGAATATCTTCATAAGTCATCCACAATGATAATCTTCTAACTATGTTTTCTATAATTGGAATTACCTGTTCATTTTCTATATTTATTGAAAAAACTATTTTTTTAATTCTAGAGATATATAGCTCTGCATATTTTTTGTTTTGATAATCAATACACCTTTCTTTTCCTAAGGCTACTAGATTAGAAAGTTCCATTGGTAACGATGATAAAAAAACCTCATCATTAAGCTGCTTTTTTACTGAAATAGAGCTAGCAGAGGAATTAGCATCAAAAATATTATTAGCATTAGAATTGATTTCACTATAAGTAAAATTAAAACCATCTAGACTATTTTTTCCAAAATCATTTTTAGAAAAAATAGTTTCACAAGTTTTTTTTGACCATGGAAAAACATTGCAGCCTGCTAATGCTCCAAACATTGGTGCAGAGACAATTGTTGAATGAGTTAAAGCTATTTTATTTAAATCTAAGCATACAAAACTTTTAGACATTTTATTACATGCGGCTAATATTTTATCTTCATTAAATCTTCCGTCTGCCAAATGTGACTTTTCTAAATTAGTATATGTTCTGCTAGAAGAAGTAATTAATAATGTTTTATCGGGGTTTACATATCCTTTTTCTATAACTCTAGCAGCTTCCAATAATTCACTTGCAATGACTACATCTACTCTTCCAGGCTTTGGGTATAGTGATAATACTGGTTCCTTGCCTTTTTCAAAATTTTGATCACATATTTCAAGATAATAGCTAGTACTACCTGTTCTTTGAGCAACTCCTGGTATAGAAGTTCCTTGTACAAAAAAATTTTCTTTTCTTGCACAATCCAAAATCCAATTCATTAAAGTTCCACCGCCTTCCCCCCCTAGTGCGGTAATTAATATTGATAAAGTTTTATAATTACTCAAGACAATAAACCGATAACTTTATTTCTCACCCATGATAGAGAACGTTCTTTTAAATTAGGGTTGTTTATTATTTCAGCTTTATAAAAGGAAGGACATAATGTGGCTTCTATTGCATTTTCTCCACACAAACCACAACCAACACACCCATCAGTAATATGTGCTACTGGGTCTACTTTTAAAGGATCACTAGAAGGCTTGACTGTTAATGTTGGACATCCAGAAAGTCTTATACAAGAGTGGTCCCCTGTACAAGTAGCTTCATCTACCCCGTACTTAACTCTAACAAATCGTTTCTTCATTTTTATAGCATTAGCTTTGATAGGTTTTAATCGCCTTTGTCTCTCTAACTGACATTCTCCTTCAGCGATGATAACTTTTAAACCATTAAAAGAACTTTTAAATGCCTCAGCTAAAACTTTTTTAACAGCACCAACTTCATATGTATGAACAGTTTTTATCCACTTTACGCCAACACCTTCTAATGCCTTTTCTATTGTCTTATCTGAACTAGTAGAACTTTCAGAGGCTGCTGCTAATCTATTGCTAGACTCCGGAGTTGAAATAAGATCTTGTGTTCCCGTTGCCGATGTATATCCATTCTGAAGTATAACCAATATACCATCAGAATTATTTAATAACCTTGATGCCACGCCGCTTAACAAACCATTATGCCAAAAGCCTCCATCCCCCATTATAGCAATAGGTCTTTTATCAGAAAAACTTTGAACGCCTGCACTTGAAGCTAAACTCATTCCATAACCCAAAATAGATTGACCAAAAGAAAATGGTGCAAAGGTAGCAAAAGAGTGACACCCTATATCGGTGGAAACATGAATTTTTCCTATGTCTTTCTCCACCATTTTTAAAGCTGAAAAGAATGGTCTTTCTGGACACCCTGTACAAAATCCTGGAGGCCTTGCAGGAACAACTTCTCCTAAGGAAGAAGATGCTTCATTCCTTAATTGATCTATTTCTGTATTATAATTCAAATTAGAGAAATTTTGAAAATCAGGAATATAATTATTTATAAAACTAAAAACACCTTTATATATAACTTCAGAAGTGTATTCTCCTGCCATAGGAAGAATATCTTTACCCTTTAAATCAACATTGATTTTTTCTTTATGTAAGAGCAACCCTAATTCCTGTTCAATATACTGAGGCTGCCCTTCTTCAATAACTAGTAATGCTTTAAATTTTTTGGCATAAGAAATTATTTCATCTGGAATTAATGGATGAACAACATTTAAAACATAAATAGAAACTTGAGTATTGCCTATGCTATCAGCAAGACCCATTTCTTGCAAAGAGGAGATCAAATTATTGTAAAGCCCACCCTGCACTATTAAAGCTACTTCTTTTATTGTTCCTTCAAAAAATTCATTTAGAGAATTATCTTTTACATAATGTTTTGCTAGTTCTGCTCTCTGCCCATATTTTAATTTTTCTTGAGCATAAGTACTCGGAGGGTGTGCTATTAAATCATAATTATGTGGAGCAACTTCTTTTATTTTATTAATACTTGAAATATGGGGCTTGATATTATCTTTTGTAATAAATGTTCCTTGTAAATGACAGGCTCTAATTCTTAATTGCATCATAACAGGGGTATGTGAATATTCAGAAAGCTCAAATGCCTTTTGAACTGTATCCACTATTACTTGAAGGTTAGGTCGAGGGTCCATTAGCCATATAGTTGATTTCAACGCTATGCCATGTGTTCTTTCTTGAATGATACTGGAACCTTCACCATAATCTTCACCAATTATTATTAATGATCCTCCTAACACACCAACAGAAGATAGATGAGATAACGCATCAGAAGCAACATTACTTCCTACTATAGACTTCCATGTCACAGCACCTCTGACTGGATAATTTATTGATGCGCCAAGCATTGCCGCTGCAGAAGATTCATTTGCACAAGCTTCTACATGAACTCCTAACTCTTTCATATAATCTTTGGCTTGCACCATAACATCTAATAAATTAGAAACTGGAGAGCCTTGATAACCTCCAACATAAGAAACACCCGACTGTAATAATGCTTTTGTTACAGCCAGTATGCCTTCTCCTTGAAAAGTTTCTCCTTCTCCAAGTTTAAGCGCCTCTATTTCCTTTTTAAAAGATCTTTCCATATTAGCTATCCATATAAACAGTTATTATTTTACCATTTGTTTCTTAATTGCCTTAATAATAAAAAAACTTCTTTTTTCGACGGGTTAGAAGGTAATTCTGGAAAATTATCTCTTAGTCTCTCTATAATGATGCTATTTGATAGTCTAAAAAAAGTATTAATATTATTTTCCATTTCTAAATTAGTAATTACATTACCTGGCTCAGAGTTATTTTTTATAGAATTAAGTAATTCTTGTGCATATTTATTATTAGGTTCTCTATCTAAGGTGAATTCCAAATTATTTTCTAAATAATCATGACCCGGGTATATTAAAGTGTTATCTGGTAAATTTTTAAATTGGTTATAAAATGTTTCATATAAATGTTCTGGATGACCTCCATTGTGACAATTTCCAGCTCCAGCATTAAATAAAGTATCACCTGAAAATAAAGCCGGTTTGTCCGTCTTAGATAATAAACAGATATGCGTCATGGTATGACCGGGAGTGTCTAAAACCTCTAATTCTAATTCCTTACCTACGTTAATTATATCTCCTTCTGATAAAGATATAGTCATTCCTGGGATATTACCAGCGGCCCCTTTATGTGCCATTACTTTAGCACCTGTTAAATTAGATAAATTAATATTTCCTCCTGTGTGATCACCATGCTCATGTGTGTTTAATATTTTAGTGATTTCCCAACCATTTTCTTTAGCTTTATCAAAACACATCTGCGATTCTAAAGGATCAATAGCTATAGCTTCACCTGTATGTGGGCAAGCTACTAAATAATTATAGTTTCTATAAGCGTTTCCTGTCCATATTTGTTCTACTAGCATTGATACCTCCTATGAATGCTTTTATAAAATAAAAATTTATTGTATATAATATTTACTATATAATAAATTATTGAAAAAAATGACTAAAAAAAAACTTAAAATTGTAATACCTGGTGGTCTTGATATAGATTTTGAAAAGTATTTAAAACATAACTTTAAAAAAACAAACACTTTATCCAATTATGATATATTAAGTGTAAAAAATAAACCTGGCTTACTTATCAAAGAATTATTTGATGCTGATGTTTTTATAACAACTCGCTGGCCAAATAAAAGTATAGTTGCTCCAAAATTAAAACTCATCCAAATTCCTGCAGCAGGTTATGATAATATTCATTTTGAATCTGTGCCAAAAGGATGCAAAGTAAGCAATACTTTTGAACATGAAATTCCTATGGCTGAATATTGTATATTATCCATGCTAGAATCTGA
>TARA_B110000858_G_scaffold86768_1_pt1 | contig 9993 bp, 10 predicted proteins | sample TARA_B110000858 | Tara Oceans TARA_B110000858 (sample SAMEA4398247) | marine metagenome | biome: Polar Biome; feature: [SRF] surface water layer (ENVO:00010504); material: water (ENVO:00002006), including particulate matter (ENVO:01000060) such as... | depth 5 m | reverse complement strand
TGACGAATAACAACTTATTCAATTTGAATTGGCGAAGAACAATGGCGCAAATGAATAGCGGGAAAATGCTGACGGCCATGTTTGATTTGAGCGTTTCGGATATTGCAGACTTGAAGTTGAACGATAAGATATACACAAAAGATTCATGGTGGAATATTAACCGCGTGATTGATTACAACGCAAACGGAAACAAAAATACAAAGGTTGAATTATTAAGCATCGACGATGAACTTGAATTGCCGAATGTATATATTCCGCAAGGCGTTCCGCCGAAAGATTTGGGAGGTGCTGACAATCCGATTGGAGGACTATTTGAAGATATATATATAATCAATAATATTAATTATTCAAGCGGTTCGGCAAAAGTTAGTGGTGTCGGCAATGTAATCGGACAAAATGTAAGTGGTTTTATAATTGGCAACGATCAAATCATTGAAGAGTCGGGATATTGGGTTAACGGTAAAAACATCGGCGACGGTTCGGATTTCTACAAAGCAATAGATTACTTTTCAATCAATATTGATTCCGATATTACGGTTGATCCAACGGCTCAATCTGTTATTTATTTAACGGCGGGACGTTTGAACATCACACTACCGGATGCGGACTTATACACCGATACAAAGATTTATATAAAAGATAAAGGATTCGGACATCAAACAATAACCGCTTCGGTCGGAAGTATAGATAACAGAACAAGTGCTTCATTGCACGCTTTTGGAACATTAACACTTCACGCAAAAGGCGGAATTTGGAACATACTATAATAGAACAACGTTAAAAATAAAACCATGGCGAACAAAGTAATAAACGTTGAAATCAAACCGAACTTAACAGGAATAAGAAGTTTGAATTCGGAAATATCCAAAATGAAATCCGAGTTGGACGACGCAACGGACGCGAAGCAAATTGACAAGCTGAATAAAGAACTTGGTAATACTGAAAAGCAAATCAAGGACATCAACAAAGCAACCGACAAGTTTGACTTGAAGAAGAAGTTCGATGATATATACAAAGAAACCGCACCACTATCTTCAAGGCTTGGCGAACTTGAAGATCGAATGTATGAATTGAGTTTCGCGGGAAAAGCCGGGACGGATGAATTCAAGGCGTTACAGTTAGAGGCGGTTAGTATGCGTCAAACTATTATCGGCGTTGATAAGCAAGTTGACATCTTAGCGGACAACAAAGGGTTTTCGGTTTTCGGTGATGGTATCGGTCAAGTTGGATCGTCGTTGGCAAGTTTAGATTTTGAAACGGCAAGCAAACAGGCGACAAGTTTGGCGGGCGCGGCCTCGAAGATATCTTTTGGTTCGGCCATGACATCAGTCAAACAGTTCGGAACGACAATCATACAACTTGGAAAAGCCATTTTGATGAATCCTTTGTTCTTATTGGCGGCGGTTGTTGCGGCTATTGCTTACGGCATATATAAATTACTTGATGCGTTAGGTGTTATAAAAGTAATATTCGACGCGGTTGGCGCGGCTATTGGTTGGGTTGTTCAACAATTAAAAAACTTTCTTGATTTCCTGGGATTAACAAACTACGCCGAACAAGACGCGGCGGAAGCAAGCGCAAAATCAGCGGAAAAACGCGCGGCGGCATACGAAACCGCAAGCAAAAGAATAGTTCAAGCCTTGGATCAAGAAATTCGAATGGCTGAATTAGTCGGTAAAGATACGACCAAACTTGAACGCAAAAGATTACTTCGTGTCAAGGAAGGTTCAAAACTTGACCAAGAGGCCGCACTTAAAAGATTGCAAGCGGAACGGAAGAAGGGTGACATGACACATTCGGAACTTGTTGATCTTAAAAAAGCATACTTGGAAAAGAAATCGATTCGGCGACAAAATATTAATAACATTCGATATTTCGACGCGCAACAAATTCAAGATGGCAAAGACAAAATAGTTCGCGACATGAAAGCGCGTTTGTCAATGAACGCCGCCACGGTAAAAGGTCAGATTGCACAATTGACTTATGAACGTAATCTTACATTGAAGAACGAAAGACTCACACAAAACGAAGTTCTTGCGCTAAAGCAAAAGTTTAATGAAGATGTCGCGAAAATTGAAGCAGACGATCGCGCGGAACGCTTCGCAACATACAAAGCGTATAGAGACAATCGAACAAGCGCGGAACGAAAAATTCAGGACATTGAACTTGAATTTCTTGAAGAAGGAATTGACAAAGAATTAAAGGCTAACAAATATCGCTTTGATAGGTTAATCCAAGACACGAAGCGCAATGAATCAATCAACCAAAAGGAACGAAAGCGATTGATTGATTTGTATGGAAAACAAAGAATTGATGCCGAAAAGGAAATTCAAAATAAAATCAATCAAGTAAATATTCAAGCGGGAATTGACGCGAACAAAATCGCATCGGAGCAAAGAACGGATTTCTTGAATGAACTTGAAGCATGGGACGAAGAACAATACCAAAAGAAACTTTCAACTGAAGAAGTTGAAATGACCGCAATCAATGATAAATACTTTCGATTGATTGAATTAGCGAAACAATATGGCGAAGATACCATAGCACTTGAAGAAGCGCAAGCAGCGGAAAAAGCAAAGATAACGGCGAAGTACGCGCAAGAAAGTGTTGACGCTGAAATAGCTGCCAAAAGACAACTTCAAACGGCGGTCGTTGGAATTGCGTCACAAACGGCGGGGTTGTTGCAAACAGTAGCGGGGAAAAATAAAGGTGTTGCATTAGCGGGGTTGGCACTCGAAAAGGGTGCGGCAATTGCGGGCGTGATTATAAGCGCGGCAAAGGAAATGGCGGCAAATGGAGTAAACGCCGCCGCTAACCCTTTGAACGCTTTAACAGGTGGCGCAGCGGGCGCGGCGCAGTTGGCGCGAGCAAATATCTTCACAAAGTTAAGAGCGGGGTTATCAATTGCAACAATCGCGGCGACGGGTATACAAAGCGCGAAAAGTATGGGCGGCGGTGCGCAGCCTACCGGAAGCGGTGGCGGTGGTGGTGGCGGCGGTGCTGCAAGTGGTGGCGGACAAGCGCAAGCGCAACAAACACCGAATCTTGAAATGTTTGGGCAAGCGAATAACCTAAACACATTCTTTCAGCCTGGCGGACAAGAACAAGGTCAAACGCTTCAAGCCGTTATTTCATTGGATCAATTAAGCACTTCGCAAGATAAAGCATCAAGCATATACGAAAACAGTATATTGTGATTGCGAAGAATTTATTCATATCACAATTGGGTGCTTGTACTCGAACACTAAACGCACAACTAAAACAACAAATCATTCAAGTCGGCGCGGTTGATACCGGACGAATGAAGAACATAGTTAGGGTAAAAGTGACGTATGACTTTCAACGTGATTTGTTTTTCATTCAATCAAGCGACATGGCGAAACAAGTATTTTACTATCTTTATGTTGATAAGGGAACGAAAAACAAAGACGGTTCGATTCGAATTAAAGCGCGTGATATAACCGACAAAACACTTGAACGGCCAAAAGTTCAAGCCGCGCTTGATCGACTTTACGATAAATGGTTGGATTACATTCTTGACAGACAATTTGAATAATGGCATTTAGAACACCGAAAAGTATTGAAAGAGATTTCACCCGAAAATTCAAAGCCGATATTCGTCGAAAAGATTTGATTGATACGTTCGCCTTATATCGGTCAATTCAAGTAACCGCCGAAATTGATTTGAACTTTGGGACGTTCATGAGCGCGAACTATACATTCAGCGTTCAAGTATTCGCCGAACCGTATCTTGTATATTTAGATGAACGTTTTCAAGTGACAAACGACTTCATTAATAGTCGCTCATTTCAAAACACTACCGACAAATTCCGCTTATTCTTCACGGCATATTTACAAAACGAATACCCACTTCTTCGGTTTGATAATGTCACGCTTGAACTAAGCACAATCACGTTAATGAATCAACCGTGATTTATCGGTTTACGGTTTAACCAAGTTTATTAAACTATTGAATTTGCGTTTGCTTGCTAGTCTTTAAAGATTCCGAAAGACTTACCCAATTGAATACTAAGATGTGAGGCAATCCCATTACATGAGTATATTTTGTAATGTCGCCTTGTGTTATTGCGAAGATGGTACGCATCCAAACGCTACCAGGATCAAGCGGTTTTGTTTCTTCTTCTTCTTCGTCGTCTTCATAATCTTCTTCTTCGTCGTCGTTCGTATCGAATAAATTAGGATACTTCTTATAAACGTCCGAACGATATTTTATATAATCTTCAAACGCCTTATAGACATCGGTTAACTTTACATCTTCAACATCGTCAAAATCATAAAGCAATTTTGCGACCTTTGGTAATGCATCAATAAAACTATTCGACACAAGAAGAACGTCCAAATCAATAAATTTCGCGATTGATAGCTTATTAAATGATTTTAAATTTTTTGTGTTCAACTTGCAAATGACAGGCTTTGTAATGAAGGAAATTGATTGCTTCAACTTTCTTAATTCCGAATCAGTCATATCTTCATCCAAATTAAAAAACACATCACCGACTTCAAGAACGAAATCGGTGGGTGTTATATTTGTTTGTGAAATAATATCTTGAACGTCCTGGAATTGTCCGACCGTACAATCAAACCAACTAAGTTGCTTGAACTCCATTATCAACGTTTTTTGTTGCGTGATCCAATTCCGACATTTGTCTTCGCACCAATCGAACCATAAACGGCGCGGCTTCTCCGGCGGTTAAATGCTTTCTAAATTGTTCCGCTTTGTGCTTGATGTGACTCCAATCACGATGTTCGGTGTTTGTTAATTCAACATCTTTGAAAAGTATAGCCATTACCCAACTTGGGAAGTGACCGTCTTCTTTTAATTGCGCCTGTTCGATTAATGAAATGTCACGCGCTTTGAATTCAAATTCATCCAATTCAAATGATTTGTAAGTTCGGCCATTCACAACAACTTCACCCGCAACGTCTTTTGAAAGTTCGTAATCATTAAACGATTCAACCATTTCAATGAATTCCTTTTGGCTGAGATTGTCCAATATCACATCCGGCACTTTTAAGAATTCAAATACATCGAAGTATTTCGTCACGTTGTCACTTCCGTCGCGGTTTACTATTGAAAAGATTTGATCAAATTCGTTCAACGTTAATTCGTCCGGAGTATTTCGAAGTTCGAAAACTTCTTCATTACAATTAATTTTTAACATATCAGTTTGTTTTACAACAAAAATACAAAATAAAACTATACGAATTAATGATACCAGAATACACACTTTCAATTGATCCCGAATTTGCTGAAAACGGTGAGGAATTGGGAATCTTCGAAATTGCCAACACCGCGAATCCGGCAATCATGCTGAAAGGTCTCGCGTTTTCTAGTCAACAAAACAAATCTATTTTCTTTGCGGACAATAAGAAATATAGAATTGCGGCCCCCGTAATTATTCCAAGTAGAATTTATCGAAAGGACGAAGAAACGGGAGAAGAATATTATGCAAAAGTAACGACCGAATACATTGAAAATATTTATGTTGATTTCATGGCCAAAAGAATGGGCGGGCAAGTCTTCAACGAAGAACATGATGAAACGGTAAAGCCGCCATCATACATTTTGGAAACTTGGTTGGTTCAAAATCCCGAAACGGATAAGTCAAAAACGGAATACGGTCTTGAAGTTCCAAAGGGTTCATGGTTTGCGGTTCAACAATTTACAGATAAAGAAGTTTATAATGACTACGTTGAACGTGGTTTGACAGGGTTTTCAATACATGGGCATTCGGCGATGTTGCTGATGACCGCAAAAAACAAAACAGAAATGGAAAAAGAAGAAACAAAAAAAGTTGAAGCAATGGACGCAACACTTGAAGAAGGTGCGAAGTTCATGATCGGGGACAAGTATTACGAAGTTAAAGACGGCGTTCCGGTTGAAGTAATTGAAGAAGAAGTTGAAATGGCTGACGACGTAAAAACGGAAGAAGTTGTTGAAGAAGAAAAAACAGAATTAGCCGACGACAAGAAAGAAGAAGAAGTTGTTGAAATGGCTGAAGGAACGGAAGAAGCGGATAAGGAAAAAGAAGCGGAATTAACCGAAGACAAGAAAGAAGAAGTTGTTGAAATGGCTGACGAAGTTCCTATGGATTACTATTCGAAAGAAGAAGTTGACGCGAAGTTCAACGAGGTGTTCGATATGTTAGCGGAAATCAAGAAAGGTGCGGAGGTTGAAGAAGTTGCGGACGAAGCAAGTATTCAAATGTCAAAATCACCAAAAAGTAGAGCGCAATTGATGCGTGATAAATTAGATAAATTCGGAACATTCAGACCGAAAATATAAATAAGTAACAACAATTAAAAACAAAAAAAAATGGCAACAAGAGAATTAAAAATGTCAATGACTGTGGCAACGGATGCACTTCTTCAAGTGAATCCAAAAGAGTTTTACACTCAAGCACTATTGGAAGACCGTTCATCGGCTAACTTTAGACAAGTATTAAACATCAAAGAAAAAACAAAGATTGGTTCTTTGTCTTTCGGTGCATTACTTTTCCCTGGGGATTGTGATTACGCTGGTGGTAACACTACTTTAGGAGCAAAAGCGATGGAACCATGTAAAATCCAAATCGGAACGGATTTATGTATGTATGAAATGGAAACTTCTTTCTTGGCGGATTGGATGAACGCGGGTTCAAATGGTGATTGGTTGCCGGCTGAATATGCTTCTTTCATGTTCGGTGAGTTATCGCGTGAAGTTTCTGATTTGTTGGAAGTTCTAACGTGGCAAGGTGATACAGATGTTACGTTTGTTCCTGAAACTCCTTCAACTTTTATCGGATTGTGCGACGGATTAGAAAAGCAACTTTGTGGTGCTTCAATTCCAACGGCACAAAATTTAACGGGAATTGTAATTGATAGTAGCACAGTTATTGCGGAAATGACTAGAGTCTATAACGCTATTCCAACAAAGGTAAAACAAAACAAAGCGGACGTTTCTTGGTTTGTTGCTCAAAATGTTGCTGATGCTTACGCGCTTGCTGTTGCATTGCAATCCGCTGAGGTTTACACGAGAGAAAATCCTGAATTGACTTTCTTAGGATATAAATTAATCGTTGGGGCGGGAATGTCTGACAACGTTATGACATTGTCAAAGAAAGACAACTATGTTTTCTTAGCTGATTTGGTTTCTGATCCTGAAGATTTGAATGTAATTGACTTGTCAAAAACAACGGGTGACAAAACTATCCGTGTTCGTTCTGATTTCAAGGTTGGTTTCAACTTCTTGAATGATTCAAATGGCCCAGGTGAAAACGAGTGGGTTGTTTACGGATTAACTTGCGCATAAGCAAACAAGACTTCACGGGGGTGGCGGTGTTCATCCCCTAATTTTAACATTTAAAAACAAACAAAATGGCAGATCAAAATTGCACGGCCTTGGAGGAAATCGTAATCGGTTGCCCTCGAAATTCCGGCGGTGTTTCTGAAATTATCGTTGGTGATATGGAAGATGTTGATACCGTTACCGCAGACGATGCGACATGGTTATTAACTGCTTTCACGGTTGACCTTGCGCCAATTTCAATAAACGTAAAAAGAAGACAATCGGATTTTACCGAAGAAGAAACGAACGACCTTGATAACGGTTCGGTTAAAGTGATGCGCACAATCAACGCAACATTACCAAGACGCGAAGCGGTGAAGTCACGTTCACTTAAAATCATGGGAGACGGTCAACGATACCTTTACGTTCTTGCAAAAGACTTAAACGGAATTTGGTGGTACTTACCTTACTCACAATTGTTGACAGTTGGTGGCGGTTCAGGAAGACAACGCGAAGATGGTTCAAGATATGACATCGTTTTCGAAAGTCAAGATTCACAATTGGCTTATGAAATCCCGGCTTCATTTGTCGAAGCGGCGTTAGCGGTTATATAATCACAACTACACACAAATTAAAAGGGTGGCCAAATGGTTGCCCTTTTTTTGTTTTGTAACGTTAACGATTAAATATACTATACAAGTATGATAAAGGTTGAAAAAGATGTATTGACGGAAGTCGCGGTGACATTTACAGAACTTACAACGGTCACGCCCGTGTATTATCTTATTGAGATTAGTAACTATATGGACGAAGTTGTTCAAACAATAACACCAACCGAAACGTCATTATCAATTGAACGATACAACTATTTTGAAATAATATCGGATTTAGACGCGGGCGAATATCATTACAAAGCATATCAATCAAGCACAATCAACCCAACAATTTCGGACATTGTAGGCAATCCGGTTGAATACGGGATTTTTGTAGTAACAACAACGGAAGACGTTGAAGATAACATTTACACATGAGGATATTAGGAATTAATTTCAACCTTGCATCAAAATCGCAAGTTGTTAGAACGGAATCGCAAGCGTACAACACGCCATTCTTAAAGATAGGAAAAGGAAATTTATCACTTCCATACATACAATCGAACACCACAAAAGCGGGTGTTATTTATTTTGGTGATTCGAATCTATTTCCGCAAGTACTGAATCAAATGTATTTCACTTCGCCGTTGCATTCGGCAATTGTGGACTTTACAGGAAACGCGGTGATGGGCGGCGGTGTTAAAATCGAACTAAAAGAAGACAACGCACGAAATGAAGTTGATGCGCGTGTGTTCATGTCGAAGGTCGGTGGACAAAAGACTTTTAGATTGTTAGAACGTGACTATTATCTTCACCGCCGTTGTCACATGATACTTAGATATTCGGCAAACGGTCAATTCTTAAAAGCCGAACGAGTTGATCCATCGCAAATTCGTTATCGTTTTGATGGTGCGTTTGAATTTTGTGAAGATTGGGCGACGTATAGAAATCGAAGAACGATATTACCATACAATCCAGCGGGAAATATGGGCGAAGTATTATATACAAAACAAGACGATTCACCAGGTCAAGACCATTATCCAATCCCTTCATATTCGGCGGCGTTGAATTGGTGCTATCTTGACGGCGAACAATCATACCTTCATAAAAGCAACATTCAAAACAGTATATTCCCGTCGTTAATTATTCGACGACCTAAAAGATTCTCATCAAAGAAAGAACAAGAAGACTTCATTGATGGATTGAAAGGAAACAAGGGTTCGGAAAATGCCGGAAATGTTGGTGTTCTTTCGGGTGATGGATTCGACAACACACCCGAAGTTGTTCAAGTATCACCAAACAGTAATGACAAACTATTCACCGAGACTTCGAAAAGCATTCAAGACAATATTTGTTTCGCGCATAAAATCAACCCGTCAATCATGGGTATTAAGGTTGCCGGAAGTTTAGGCAATGCGCAAGAACTAGAAATGTCATACGCTATTTGGGAAAAGAACGTCGTGATTCCCGAACGTTTAATCATTGAACAAATTGGTAAAGAATTGCTTCATATCGGTGATGTCAACGGAACGTTAAAAGTTGAGAAATATAAACTTGTCGGTGATAATATTATTGAGGGTGAAGATAGCCGCGTTAATTCAACGGCTGAAACGCTTGCGACAATGTCGCCATTACTTGCGAATAAGATTCTTGAAGTAATGACAATCGACCAAATTCTTGACCTTGTTGGATTACCACAAGTTGAAGGCGGTGACAAACGTCCAAGTCAAACCGAAGGTGGAACGGAAGGCGCGAAGTTTTCAGAATTGGTATTAAAGAAAATTAAAAACGAAGAATAATGGCAACGGTTTATTTTGTAACTGAAAACTATATAAAGCAAACGACTGCTTTAACAAAAAACGTGGACGCGAACGAAATCATGCCGTTCATTGCAACGGCCGCGCAAACGTGGACGCAATCAATTCTCGGAACATACTTCTTTGACTATTTACTTGCAAGTTTTAACGCGCAAACATTGACCGCGAACGAAGAAATCCTTGTATCAAAAATTCAGCCGTCAATTGCCTGGCGCGCCGCAAGTGATTGCGTTCTTGAACTAACCTACCAACTAAAGAATAAAGGACTACAAAAACAAAACGGTGACAATTCCGA
>TARA_B110000858_G_scaffold56967_1_pt1 | contig 9995 bp, 6 predicted proteins | sample TARA_B110000858 | Tara Oceans TARA_B110000858 (sample SAMEA4398247) | marine metagenome | biome: Polar Biome; feature: [SRF] surface water layer (ENVO:00010504); material: water (ENVO:00002006), including particulate matter (ENVO:01000060) such as... | depth 5 m | reverse complement strand
GTTTTCCTATGGGATCGTGATCGAAATAAACCTTTAATGACCTGGACATTTTACAATGCATTTCCAAAGGGTATTGAATACAGTGGTATTATCGCTAATGAAAATTCTTATGCAATTGAGAAAATTACAATTGTGTATTCTCATTTTACCACCAAACATGATCCACCTAAAGATTAAAAAATGGCTGTAGAAATTAAAGAACTAATTATAAAAGGAATTGTTAACCAAAGTAATTCTCAATCAGATAATGATATCATAGAAATTATCAAAAACCAGATGAAGAATTATAATTTTGTTATTTCTGGTGTTGAAAAAAAAGAAATTATAGAAGAGTGTTTAATGGAAATGAAATCTATACTGGAACGTAAATCAAATTTATGAGTAATTTTACATCTTCAGATAATTTTTCAATTTCAGGTTTCGATGATGAAGAATTTAAGGTAGGTAAATTAGAATACGTTCTTCAAATAAATCCGAGTGCGTTTAATATAAAAATTGGTGATGAAAAGGAATCTACCGGAAAACTTGCAAATGGAGATTTTATTTCAATTGCCAAAGGAAAGGAACCCGATATATGGAATTTTACTTTTCTTGTTGATAATACTGGAGTATTGCCGCGTCTCCCATCAGGGTGTTCAGAAACTGGTGAATCAATTGCTACTTCTCTTGAATTCTTAAAGGAAGTTACCAAAAAACCAAGAAAAACAACACACATTGATCCATTTGTAGAAGCAGTCTGGTCAGACCAACACATTAGGGGTAACATTACTAAAAGTACAGCAGAATACACATATTTTGACAATAATGGAAATCCCTTAAGAGCAATAATAGAAATTGAAATAACAGGAATTTACTTTGAAGGTGATGCACTTTTCCAAAGTCCTGATATATCGAGAATGCCAACCATAAAAGAAGGTGAAAATTTAGTGCAATATTGTGAAGAATATTATAAGGATAAAAATTTCTATTTAAAAATTGCAGAATTAAATAATCTAAGTTCATTTAGAGCCCTTAAAAAGGGAAAGCGTTTAGAATTTCCACCCATAAAAAAATAATTGATGGCAGATCCTAGTCCTATTGATTCAGTCAACAAACCCATATCCTATACATTAAGTTTCAATAACGCACCCCTTCCAATTTCCCTTGAGATTTATAGTATTACTGTTCAAAAAGCCGTCAATAAAATTGGTAGAGCACAAGTTCAAATTTTAGGAGGTGATCCCAACATGAATTCTTTTGAAGAAGCTGAAGCAGACTATTTTGAGCCTGGTAACCCCGTTGAGATAAAGCTTGGCTATGACCAATCAAATACCACAGTATTTAAAGGAATTGTTGAAAAAAATTATGTTTCTATACGTGACGGTTTTAATCGTCTTAAATTTAAAAGATTATTAGTTATTGATTGTGTGGACACAGCTATTCAATTAGCTAACTCATACACTTCTGAAATTTACGAGGATAAAAAGGATAGTGAAATAATTGCAGCTTTAATTTCGAAATTAGGTCTGACAAAAACGATAGAATCAACAACAATTAAACATGCTTTTCTGCCAAAATTTAATATTAATGATTGGGAATTTATTATTCAGAGGGCTAAATCTAACGGGCTAATTGTAGTGAATTCTGACAACACCATAAAAGTTAAAAAACCTCTTGGAAAAGGCTCACCTTCACTTACAATTAAACATGGTGATGGACTTGTTAGTTTTGACGGAAAAATTGATGGAAGTGGACAGTACCAATCTTTAGAATATAAAGGCTATGATCCCTTTGAGAATAAATTAGCTAGCGCTAAAGCTACAGAACCAGAATTAACAGCGCAAGGCGATCTAACAGGGAAAAAAATGTCTGTAAAAATCAGTCCTGCTAAAAATGAAATAATAATTCCACAGCCTATACCTACAGGAGAGTTAGCATCCATTGCTAATTCTACATTAATACGTTCCAGATTAAAGAGTATATATGGTAGCTTAAAAGTAAAGGGAGTAAATTCAATTGATATAGACAGCGTAATTAAACTCTCTGGCTTTGGTTCTAGGTTAGATGGTCCCTGTTACGTGACAAGTATCGAGCACGAAGTCATTGGCGGAAACTTTTATACCGTTTTTGGATTTGGTTTGACGGAAGATATTCTTTCATTAAAAAAAGGGATTGATGTTTCTAATCTAATACCTTCAATATCAGGAGTTCACATTGGTGAGGTAAAAAAAATAGACAAAGATCCAGATAATCAATATCGTATAAAAGTATTTATTCCTGCACTTAAAACTTCAGGAGAAGGACTCTGGGCTAGACTGACTCATTTCTACACCAGTTCCGAGGCCGGTTCATTTTTTATTCCAGAAATAAACTCGCAAGTAGTTGTATCTTTTATTAACGAAGACCCAAGGTATCCAATTGTTTTGGGTGGTTTATACACTAAAACTAACAAACCTTATTCTGAAATAACTCCTGAAAATGAATTAAAAGCAATTGTAAGTAAAGAAAAGCTTACATTAGAATTTAACGATAAAGATAAGGTTATAATTATTAAAACTAGTGACAAGAATAAAATCACCATGAACGAAAAAGATATTAAAATAGAAGATGAACACGGAAATGAGATAACAACATCAAAGGATGGAATTTTATTTAATAGTAAAAAAGAAATAATTATAACCACTAAAGATGCGATTTCAATAAATGGAGAAAAAGGAGTAGTTATTCAGGGGAAGACTAGTAAGGGTGTTTCTATAAAAGGAAATAAATTAGACTTAAAGTCCGATACTAAAATATCTGCAAAAGGGTCTGCAGTTGACTTAGAATCTTCAGGATCGCTCAATATAAAAGGAGCTAATGTAAATATTAATTAAAATAATTTTTAAAATTTAATTCGATAATGGAAGAGCAAGAAAAATCTTTTTTAGGAGTAGGCTGGTCCTTTCCACCCTCCTTTAACAAACAAAGGGGAGATGTAGAAATGGCTTCTGAAAACCAAGATATCAAAGAAAGTTTAGAAATTTATTTTTCGACACGATTTGGTGAAAGGGTTATGCGAAGTAATTATGGTTGTATTATTCATGAATTAGCTTTTCAGTCATCAAACTCAAATGTATTAAAGTCTGTTGAAGTAAGTTTAAAAAATACTATTCGTAATTTTGAACCCAGAATAATTGTTCATAATGTAAGGGTAAAGCGTCTAAATATTGATGACGGAATTATTAATTTTATAGTTAATTATGAAATCCAGTCAACAAATGTAAGAGATAACATTGTGTTTCCTTATTATATTAATGAAGGAACTAATATAAAACAATAACCCTTGGACGAAAAACTACTTTCATATTTAAATCCTAAAAACTTCAAAGTTGACGATCGTAATTTAGAAGACTTGATTCTATTTGTTCAAAATCTATCAAAACAATACCATTACTTTAATCAAAAGGATAAATCCGAGGGAGATTGGTTTGAATTATTTGCCTCTGATGAATCATTTTTATTGGCTGACATATCAAAATTTGAAGTTAATAAGTATGATGCTATGAGGCTAAAATTAACTCAAAACTTTGATGAATTTTCTTCACTTGAAGATAAAAAACAAATTTTTAAAGCCTTTTTTGAATTAATCTTTATCTATTTTGAATTTATCAATAATTGGTATGTTTCAGCAACAAGAAATAATATCTCTCAACAAAGTAGTGAAATTGAATTGGCAATTGAGCAGACTATTCTTAATAAATTAAAAGTCTACTTTAAAGAATTTGCTGGTTATTATCTATACTTTGAACAGGATGATGAATTTGATTTAAATTTAAAGATTTCTTTTAAAGATTTCAAAAATATTTGGAATATAAAAGATATTCGCGCCAAAAGTATTTTTAATGATATTGATCCAAATCAACCCAAACTAAGCAGTGCATTAAAAAAACTGATTTTACTTTATACCCCTATATTTAAATCCCTTACCAGTCTTCAGCTAAAAGCGAAAAAATTATTAAATATATCTATTGATGACAGTTCAGACCACAAAGCTCACGTGGGACTTCTTATTACTTTCCTAAAACTTTATGAATTTGTCCAGAATGATCTAAATACGATTTCTAAAAAACATCTTGATTTTTATTACAAGGAAATTTTAGGTCAAAAAGCACACGGAGTAGTTGCAAAAAATATGCATGTCTATATTCAAATGGATCAAAATATTGAAGGGCTTACTATTGATCGAGGTAAATACATTGTAGCAGGTCAAAACGAGGATGGTACTGAAATTTTATACGAGACAGAAGAAGAAATTTCGTTAAACAATGTTATAATTTCTGAGTTATCTACTCTCTTTTTAAGTAGAAATAATTATTATGATTTTAATTCTGGTTTTAAATTAGTTTCTGGTATTTTTTCAAAAACACATTGTGCAAATTCTTCAGAAGTAATTGAATTTAACGAAAATAATGATGTCTTTTCTACTCTTGGTGAAGAACAATTGTTTACTGCAGACTCAGAAAAAACAATGAATAATGCACGGATTGGTTTTGCTATTTCTTCCCCCACTTTAGTTCTAGGTAAAAGCAATAGAGATTTATTGTTTAATTTTTATTTCACCTCAGATTCAATAAAATATTTATCTAATCTTATTATAGATATATCAAATAAAAGAGGAGTAACTGAAGAAGAAGTTTTTTCTGAAATATTCAAAAATCTATTCACAATAGAATATACAAATGTTGAGGGTTGGATTGAAGTCACTAATTATGATGTAGAATATCCTTCTGACTGGACATTAAATATTATTGGAATTCGAGTAAAACTAGCTAAGCAATTCTCTTCTGTAGATAATTACCAAGAGGATACTCATAAATCGAAAATGAATGCTAAACTTCCTGTTTTTCAATTTCTAATTAACACAAATAATTTTTTCTATCCTTATTCTTTTCTGAGTGGAATGAAAATAACAAAAATAGAAATCAGTGTAAAGGTAAAACAGCTTAAGAACTTAAAAGCAATAAACAAAGAAGGGGTTTTAGATCTAAATTCAGAATTTGACATGCTGGGCGTAAATCCAATAGTGGGTTCTACTTTAATGATAGGAACACATGAAATATTCTGTAAAAAAATCATGAAGTTATCAATCGGTTGGGACTATACAAATTTACCTAATGAATTTGATAGCATGGAAGATTATTATAAAACTTATAATAGAGAAATAATTGATGATGACTTTAAACTAAAAGTTACTGCCCTTTCAGATTTCACATTTAATCGCTCTGGAACTAAAGATATTGAGATCGAAATGTTTGAACTCACAGAAGAAGGAAAAACTTTACCCAAAAGAATTATAAATGATATAGATATCGCATCACTAAATTTAAAGCCAAATTATACTCTTAAAGAGGAAGATTTATTAAATTATACAAATGATGATGAAACCGGCTATTTAAAAATGGAGTTAGTATCTCCTAAAATGGGATTTGGTTCATCTATTTTTTCAAGTGTATATGATGAATCATTAAATACTGCTACTGCAAAGGTTACTAAGAAAAATCCTTTAAATATTCTTCCACCAAATGAACCTTATTCACCCGTAATATCTAATATTTTCTTGAATTATGAATCGAATTCTTCATTATTTTTTAGTCAGTCTAATTCACTAGAAAATGATTTAGAACAAGACAATAAGTTTTTTTTAATTTCCCCTTTTGGAATTGAAGAAAACTTCTCGAGAGAAGGAATTAAAAGTACACAATTAATTACTCCCTTTAATTATGAAGGAGAATTTATTATTGGACTAGAAAACATCAAGCCTCCTCAAATTTTAAATTTATTAATAGAAATTAAAAAAAGTGGAAATGAAAATTATGCTTTTACACAAAACTTAGAATGGCTTTATTCCAGTAATGATGAATGGAAAGCATTTAGTCCAAATGATATTATTTATGATGAAACAATTAATTTAACAAAAACAGGAGTTATCTCCATTTCAATTCCTGTGGATATCACAAATGATACTAGCCATTTTAATAATGATAAATACTATATAAAAGCGTGCTCTAAAACCCAAGCAGATCAATTTAGTTTAGTAAAAGCAATTTACAATAACGGCCTAAAAACAGTTGAGTTTTTGGGTGAAATAGAATTGGAGAAGACAGAGAAACTTAATCCATATAGTGTTGAAGATTTCAAGCCCCCAATACCTGGTGTAATAAACATCATTCAACCAATGAAGACTTTCGGTGGCAAAGACAAAGAAAATATCCTTGAATTTTACAAAAGGGTTAGTCATACATTACACCATCGTAATCGACCCGTTACAAAAAGTGATATTGAAAAATTCACATTGCAACGTTTTAATTGGTTATCTCATGTGAAATGTTATTCAAAAGATAATTCTGATGATAAATTTAGTGCAGATAATATTCAATTACTTTGTTTAAAGAAAATTGATTCAAGACAAAATATTGATGAAGTAAAGCTAAGTGCTGCAGATAAAACGGTTATTAAATCTTACTTGGTTAAAATAATTTCTCCTTTTGCGAAAATAGAAATTATAAGCCCCCAATTTGAAGACATCTGGATTAAATGTGAAATTAAATTTATAGATATCACTGGAGGTAAGGGAATTGTTAAATTAAATCAAGAATTTTTTGATTACTTATGTCCATGGGCACATTTAGATAAACAAAAATTAAATCTTGGGGGAAGAATAAAAAAATCTGAAATAATTCATTTTATAAAATCTCGTCCTTATATTTCATTTGTTACAGGTATTTCAATCATTCATATTAAAACATTAAACGACAGCTCAAAAGTTTTTTATGATTCTGCAGTACCAGAAGAAAATTCAGAATTTATTGAGACTGGAACGGTTCAGTCGTTATTGGTTCCTAGGAAAAGTAAAATAATTCAATTAGATCAAGAAATTTATTCTCAACCAAAAACAACAGATTTTAGTGAATTAGGAATTGGTGAAAACTTTATTATTTCATCTGGGAAAGAGAGCAATGAATTCAAACAAGAAGTTCAAAATAGTATCGAAAAAGATACTGATTCTTCACCCATGTTATTTAAAATTAAATTCTAAAAATAGGTATGGCTTTAATTAATAGACAAACGTTAAAAAATTATTTTAAAAAAGGTAGTTTTGCTACTGAAAAACACTTTATCGACCTCATTGATTCTTCTTTAAATGTTGTTGATGACGGTGTTTCAATTCAACCAGACGATGGACTAAAACTAAATCCCATTGGCTTTTCAACGAAATTAATTTCCTTTTTCAAAAAAGCTACTCAAAAATCACCTGAATTTCACATAGCATTAGATCACGAAAATTCAACGGGATTATCCTTTCAAGGAGAAAATAATAAAAGTTTATTAAAACTAAAAAAAGAGGGTTTAGTTGGAATAAATACTATGGAACCTAAATACACTTTTGATGTGAACGGAACGATAGGATTGAAATCAAAAGTTGGAACTTACGCCATAAATAATGTCCCCGGTGATGGGAATTGGCACAGTATACTCAGCAACTTAGATGGAGTTAATGGTTTTGAAATCACAGCTAACATAAAGGGTAAAGAAGGAAGTGGACGCTATAGTATTGCACATGCAATCGCCCTCTCAACTTTTGGTGGTAGAAGAAGTAAAAATAAAATTAAAAGCACTGTAGCATACTATGGAAGCTTTTTATATAAAATCTCATTCCGATGGTATGGAGAAATGCATAATTATGAATTACAAGCAAAAACTTCAAGACACTTCGGGATTAATGACAAAACAGGAGATCCCTACCCTTTAAACTTTAATATTATAAAATTATTTTCTGAATAATATTGCATTATGATTGAACCAAAACTTATCTCTACACCAAAGTATGAAAGTAAAAGCATGCAATATGATTTTTTGCGGCAATTGGGGGTGGAATGGATTCAACGTATTTCTGGGAATAAATGGACTGATTACAACTATCATGACCCCGGGATTACTTTTTTGGAACAACTGTGTTACGCATTAACTGATTTAGGGTATCGAACAAACTTTCCAATTCAGGACCTTTTATTAACCAGTGATGATAAATTTGATTTAGAAAAATATAATTTATTGATTCCCGCTCATAAAATATTCCCATCTGCGCCATTAAACCTTGCTGATTACAGAAAAATTATAATACAACAAATTCCGAATATAAAAAATGCATGGATTCAACCAGTAGAAGATAATACCTTCGGATTTAATGGAATCTTTAATGTCTTAATTCAATGCGATGAAGAAATAATAGATAATAATCTTGAAGATATTCAATCTGAAGTACATCAATTGTTGATGCAAAACAGATCACTTTCTACCGACTTTCAGAGTATCAATATTCTGAAAAAAGATAACATCAGTATTTCAGCTAAAATAAGTCTAGATTCTTTCATCCTAGGTGAATCTGTGCTTGCTGAAGTTTATCAAAAAATTGAAATTGCAATAAATCCAAGTGTTACCTTTTATGACTATGATGATATGATTAATAAAGGTTATACTGCACTAGATCTATATACAGGACCTCCTACTCAAAATGGTTTTATTGATTTCAAGGAATTAAAAGGAAAAACAAATGAAATCTATATTTCTGAAATCAAAGAGCTAATCGAAAATACTGAAGGAGTTATTAGTGTTGATAAAATAGATGTATTTAAAAATGGGATACGGATTTTTGAGGATCTCATATCATTTGGAGAAAATAATTATCCTTCATTAGAAAAAAATATTCAGAATTACAATACTGCAGCTGATAAAATGGTCTTCTACAGAAATAACAATATATATGAAATTGACACCGTAATTTTATCCCAACTTTACGATGCCCAATCCGTTGCGTCTAAAAACAATTTCTTCAATCCAAAACATTTAAACGTAAAAAGCTTTACTAGTAGATTTACAAAAGAAGAAATGGAACATTATTTTTCAATTCAAAATGAATTACCATCAATTTACGGGTTAAAGGAAAATGAATTAAGTTCTTCAGTTCCCAATAAAAGAAAAGCACAAGCAAAACAACTTAAAGCATATTTAGCAATCTTTGAGCAAATCATGTCAAGTCATCTTAGTCAGACGGTTAACATAAGGAATATTTTTTCAATTCAAAAAGAAATTGATCAAACCTATTTTACTCAATTTCCTAAAAGTATTCCTGAACTTAAATCCGTAATTAAAGAAAAAAACATCTTAGATTATGAAAAAAAAATACAACAACTTACAGAGAGTGAGGATAAAAAATTTATTCGCCGAAATCATATTTTAAATCATTTAATATCAAGATTTGGAGAAAGCTTAAATACAAGTTTATTAAAAAAATTAACTCAATCTTTAGATGAAGAGTTAAAGGAAATCGACATACAAAAAAATGTTTTGAATAAAAAAATTGATTTTGCTGAACAAATTGTTGATTTAGGGAAAAATCGTATCAGAAGTTTTAATTATAACTTGCCTTCATGGGACCATGAAAATATATCAGGTCTAGAAAAGCGATTAAAATTGACTCTAGGAATTCAAGATCATAGCGTTAGATCCTTGGTTTCGCCTATTTTAGACTACTACACAAATACTGAAAACGAAGATCAATGGGATATAAAACAGCTTCAAATTTTAAAAGGACCTAAAATTAATGTAACAACCAAAACTAAGGGTATATATACAGAGGACGAAGTATTATTTCACTGCCCCAATTTATCCTATTTTAAGTCGCTTTTTATTTTTGCACATAAATCAAAAAGCTATCGTGTATTACCTTCAAAAATTAAAAATAAAATAGTTTACAATCTTTTGTATAATACTCCAAATCAAGAATATCCTACAATTATTTTTCAGTCTTCAGAAGAAGATGATTGTATTGAAAAATTAGCATCGACAAAAGATCGTTTCAAATCACTAAACAATGTCTGTGAAGGAATATTTCTGATCGAACATATATTACTTCGCCCCTTGGTTTCTTCAAACTATACTACTTCATTTGTTTATAATGATGGTTCGGAATTTCTTAA
>TARA_B110000858_G_scaffold168595_1_pt1 | contig 10007 bp, 4 predicted proteins | sample TARA_B110000858 | Tara Oceans TARA_B110000858 (sample SAMEA4398247) | marine metagenome | biome: Polar Biome; feature: [SRF] surface water layer (ENVO:00010504); material: water (ENVO:00002006), including particulate matter (ENVO:01000060) such as... | depth 5 m | reverse complement strand
ACCTCACGCTGACACAAGACCGTTGTAAAATACTCGCTAACATCAGCTCTCCACAAGCGTCCTTTTCAAAAGAACCCCACGGGCAGGAGAAAGTTGTCCTCAATCGTTGCCCGGGCCTAGGCTTCAACGGAAAGAGATGGCAGGACGCAGAGCCACAGCGGACTGCTTGCTCGTGTCGCAATGATTACCCTGCGTTTACAGTCTTGCCAGGCAGGCCAAGCGGGGACTCGTGCGAATCGTTCGAGGCGGGGTACGGGTGGCTGTACGGCGAAACGGACCCGGTGCTACGATTGGACTGGATGACCATCCCACCACAAAGCAATGTGACGATCAACGTATCCTTGCCCGGAGTCCAGTTTGTCGACCCGGCAGACAACATACCGAAAACATGCAAGGGAGAAACACTCATACAGAAAGCGAACCGGTGCTTCTACGACGTCGACTTTAACGAATCGCTCATTCCTGTGAACCAGAACGTTCTCGATGCGGCGACGGAAAGGTGTAACAATAACACGGAAACCGACGGCTATGCGACCGACTGCTGTGTGAACGCAACGATCGACGACGGCCCCAGCGAGACGTTTGTTGCGCGAGATCTGTTTTTTGCGGCTGCATGCGACAGCACGACGCGAGCCATCAACAACGGCGACGGCCGATTTCACACGGCAGCCGAGCAAACGTGGACACCGGAATACTTCCAGGGCGCATCCCCTGACGACATCAAGCGCAACATAACAAATCTGTTTCGAGCCGGATATCACCCGGAATTGGTCCGCAAGACCCCGGTTGATGCCGGATCCAACGGAATTTGCAGACCGTCTTCGCGTGCGCCGACAGAGCGGACGGCAAAAACGTTGCACGCAAAGCCGCCAACTCCAAACACCAACACAAGAACCGAGCTCCACACAACGTGCATCGTGCCACACTCCTTGATTGACGACACGCTTGCGGCCACTATCCCAAATCCGTTTCAGAACAATTCAACGCTCGTGAAACGATGGGCACTGCACATGCTGATTGCTGCAAACGCAACCCTGGACAGGAGTGCCGCCGACTTTTTTAACCCAACGGTGTATGCGCGTGCACACATCAAACTGGCTGGGCAGACCATGGATTCCTATGCAACGAGAGCTTCTTTGCCGCGCACCGTGGTGGATGCACTGCGACACTACGGAACAAATCTTCGGGGATCTTTCCCCGCCGCCTTTTACAATCTCACCGCAACCGCATACAAGTACGGGACCAACTCCCAAGGGTATACATTGAAAGACTACTTTCAGATGTGCCCGAAAGACTACTTCGAGACAGGAGGCCACCCTCTTTTGAGCTACCAATGGTTTGTCAAGCCCGATCCCGCAAAGCACAAGCACTATCTACAAAAGTTTAGTGGCGTAACTTCGGACACACCCGACGCTGGATACGAGTTCGCTGAGAGGCACTACGGAAAGAGTCAGGCGTTTGACCCCGTTTCGGAGGGGCTGGATTGCAAGGTTCAACCCATTGACGGCGTTCCGTTTGGAAGTCCCTTTTGGGACACACCTCCGAAGCCAGAGCCGAATTGGGGTCTTTTTGGCCTCAACATTTCAAACTTTAAGCTCAATTGCTCTGGCGAGAATTCGATTGACTGGGCCCGCCTCGTCAAGGACCTTGCCGGCTACAACGGCAGACCAACGGCGGGGAACGTAGCTCCCCAACTCATGGTGAACCAAATGGGAACTCGGACGGCGTACAATGTGTACGAAAACAGAGGGCCCGACTCCGGTGCGAAGCTGCCCCCGGACATTCCGGTTTGTGATGAGTCCACTCCGTGGCTTGGACCTCGATCAAGAGGATTTGTGGACGCCGTCGAGTTGCGCATGAACGTCGATGTACCAGGCAAGCTTGCAAAGACAGGGAAGCGTTCGCCCGGCGATCGCTTGGGCATTGTGGCCTCGAGTCTGGCCGCACTGCATGGAATTCCAGACACACTCTTTCGAACCCAATCGTACTCAGTGGCGTACGCTACGCTCGGGTGCACAGACTGCATTCAGCACAACCACGGCGGTGCCGGCACACTCTTTCCGGCATTCCAGGTGCAGGGAAGCCGGCCGCGCTACGCAGACCTTGTTGGGACACGCGACGGCGACATGGTCACCGGATCCTGCGGGCAAATCAACGACATCTCGCTTGGTCCAAATCCCCCAAACGTCGCAGAGGGCGGAAAGTTTTACAGCGCGCCGTTGAACTCGGAGCACATTTGCGCAGTCTTCAGCGGAACCCCCTGCGGAGATCCCGGAGAAGGAATCAAACGCGGCGCCGACGCCTTTTTCGAGCCGAGTCCCGCAGGCGAGCCGCAGACATTTGACAAAAAGATCAACGGGGCGAACTATGGCCAATGGGTCAATCAGTACAACCTCCCATCGTCCCAAATGAGCTTCAATGGCCAAGACAATCTCATGTTTAATGTTGGGAAAAGCGATACTTCCATTCCATACTTTAGTCATCATGATCGGGAAATCTTGTCCGGTCAAAATGGTGGGTTTTACTCAATCAACCCCGTCGATTCAAACAAGTACAACCCAGCAGATCTCTTTCGGACCCAAGCATGCTCATTTAATCATGCAAAGGGGATGGACTGGGTGAAAAACCCGCCGTGTGATCCGCGACATTATGACGTGGACGTTGCCAAGGGCCGTTTTGGGTGTACCAATGCCCGCGTCGTCGGGAGACACTCCCGCGATTACAGCGTGTGGCCCTTTGTAAGTGTGCACGATCCATCGGGCAACGTTAGTTCAACGGCGTACGCCCACATGGTGCCAAGCGGACTCTTTTTCGGTGGCGCCACGATCGATCCAATTATGACGGAAGCCGAGTTTTTGAGCAAGGCAAGGCAACGCGGTGCAACGTACGCTGCGATTCGACAACTGTTTCCCAAGTCGCGCGCCATCCTCGAGCGAAGTGCCGACGGCAACAAGTTTACGACTCGCTACGTATCAGCTACCAATATTACGGGGTTCGACAGCTGTCAATGCTTTGTAGGGCCCAACGATGCAGACGGCCAGCCTGCTCCGCCCGGAGAACCGTACCAGGCCACGGGCTCAACGGACCATCCATTCGAGGGCTGCGGCTTTCGAGAGTCGTGGAACAAGGGCCGGGGGCAGCCCAATTGGTATCAATATTCGTGCAATCCAGTAAGCAACCTGACATCATTTAAGGCGTCTGACCCCAAGGCCGGAGTCTATTTCAACTGTGCAAATAAGGATGGCGACGGGAGTTGCTGGAGCTCTGAACTTCCACAAAGTCCTGGCCCTCTTCCACAGACGTCTGGCTGGACCAAAGCGGACGTTGAAAATGGCAGTCTTCGAAGTGGCACTGGTCCTCGGTGGTGGACCGAGGCGCTGCCCGGGATTCCGTCAATACGATTTGGCACTTGGTTCTACTTTGCCAAGACGGTGCCCTCTTTTGCACCAAGAGACATTTTCAACAAAAAGCTGTACATCGCAAAGGGCCTGCCAAAACATAGCTTCGGTGCGGATGATCTCGAAGAGTGGATTGAAGTCGCCATGCTCAACATCAGCGGTTATAGCGACTGGGCTATGTTTTCCGTCAAGCAGGAGGACGAACGGGACGCATACGTCGTGTCCGAAACCCGCGACATGTGTGCCGACTTTGGACGCACTGACAATCAAACATATTGGAAGTACCAAACACTGCACGATCCACTGTTTACGGCCATGCTCGACCCGGGTACGAATGTAACGTTTTCATCTACCGCAAAGAATGCAAGCAAATGGGATCAGATTGGAAACGTGTCCGTGTGCAGCGGCAACCTTCATACCATGCCATCGTTTTCTCCGGGTGTGTGTGGACCAATCCGAACACTCGAGGATGCGGCTTTGAAGCAAGCCACCGATGCCGATGTGCCATGCGCATTTCCGCCCATCGAACTACCAGTCTGTGGAAATCCGTACTTCAGCTCGCAGGGTAAAATTGAACGACCACTATTGCCAGGCAACCAATACGCGCATTATTGCGCTCCCACAACAAAGAACGACGGGTGGTACAATACATCTACCGCCGATCCGGATGGCCTTGAAGTGCTCGAGTGCACCGGAGACACGCTTACGCCGGCTGAACGACAGACCTTTTGCGCCGAGGGGGGCTTCTTGGGAATCCGAGGGAAGCGGGTGGCGATTGACCGCCCGGCGGATTCGGTCTGTAGCAAGGATACGCACACGTGTATTGCGTTTGCCGCAGATGCTGTTTGGACGCTCGAAAAGATTATCGCGCACGCCGACAAGACCCTCACAGACGACTACACAATTGTGGTGGTCCCGGTCAACGCGTCCGTTATGCACAGCATCCCACTTGGCATTGCATACGAGGATCTTTCATTGGCAAACCGCTTCCTGTACATACCCAACAACATTGTGACCCCGCCAAACACGTATCCGTACAGCGACGAAGGCAGCAAGCTTCGATCGCAACCGGCGCTTACGAAAACCCTGTGCACCGGACCCACAGAAAAAAACATCAACGACGGTGCTGCCGATGACCCTCTATCGGCACTTAGGGACGCGATTGACATCATGCGCAGGCCGGACGGTATCTGCAACCAGGGCCCTGGGCTCGATCCGATCCAATGCAACCCCGGCGACTACTGCGTCCCGCAGCTGAAGACGACCAACGGGCGCCCAATGGCCGCCTGCGTCACAGAGGCCGAAATGTTTCCATCCGTCGCGGACGCCTCCATCACGATTGCCCGGAAAAATGTCAACCTCGTTCCGGCCACAGTCTTCGGAAGACCCATCAAGTTCGGAGTCATCTCTGGGTCGCCGCCGGCCACCTGCGTCCGGATCACCGTCAAAGCCCTTGGATTCAAAACAACCAATCTCGACTTTGACCAGTCCAACTGTGGCGGCCTCCAAGAGTCGCAGCGCGCCGGCATTGTGTACGCCGGCCAATCCGCAATCGGGTCGTCCATCACAAACGTCGTCATCCGCGGAGCCCCGGGCGCAGGCGTCGTGTACACGGGCAACCGCGACGACGGAGATAACCCGTACCTGACAGTTGGCCCCGGGCGTCTGCAATCAGACAGTGCGGCAGACGCAGTTCTGAACGGCCTCAGCTTTGCGGTCACGGAGCTCGACAATGCTCTTGGGGGCATCGTGGCAGCCAGCGCCCGCACCCTTGGGACACAGATTGTATCGCAGTGCGTCGCTGGCCTCGAGTGCAACAACATTCGCGGCGTTCAATCATCAGAGTGCTTTGTGACCCCGTTCTGCCCACAGGGACCGTGCCCGTACGCTCGGAATGCGCAAGAGTGCACCAAAACCGAGACGCTTCCGTGTCCGGATCGGTGTACATATCACATCCGGTCGGACGGCCAGCTCGGGTGCACCTATGGACCAAAAAACGATACAACCACGCCGCTGTTTCCGACCCCGGAAAGCTTTGATGTCACGCGCGATCGGGGTGTAACAATACTCAAGAGCGACGTGAACGGATTGTGCATGCAAAACGTGTACCCATTCAACTTTACGCGGTGCGATCCGATCGCCGCAAATCAGCGGTGGTTTGTCGAGTACGTTGCGGCCGCGCAGCTGCGTCGTCTCAATCCGGCCGGGCGGCCATTTTCCTGCGTGGTGCATTTGGACGACGAACCAGCCCTGCTTCCGTGCGACGGGTGCGATGCGTCGACCGAGGAAACGACAGACGCCTGTGCATCGACACAACCATTCGGAGAGGTGGTGTTTCCACAAAACACCCATCTGCCGGGAGCGACCTTTGTGCGCGTTGCATATTCAAACGCGACGCTCGGGGTTGCCGCGTACCGGAACGGGTCGTGTGCGATGACGAACGGCGGAGTATGGGACGAGTGCCGAACAGAGTGCATCGAGGTCAACAAGAGTACCTGCAACACGACCGAGTTTGCGGCGGGACTTTTGGCAGCGTGTGGGCACTCGGGGTCACTCGCGGCTATTCAAACATTCGGAACGTGCGCATCCGGAAGCACCGCGAACATCACTCAAGGGCCCGAGGTCATCGTGCCCGCAACCGCGCGGTGTGTGGAAGGACAGTACATTTTGGTGGCACACGGCCTTGGCTACACGACTGGGACGGCCTATGTGGGCCTGGAGCAAGTGAACGTGTGGGTATCGACGGCAATTGTGCAGCCGTACGACGAGTTTATGACCGTATCGGGAACGGGCGTGTCGGTGCTGAACCTTACGGCGCTGACGGGGTTGTTTGACCGCGCGTTTGAAGCCCGTCTCACCGGCGCCGACCGCACCACTACATGGTACCTGCTGGGTGCAGTGCTCGCGTTCACGACCGGAATTGTCATCACTACAATAGCGTGCATCCGATTGAAACGCGATTAAAACGACACCGGGCCAACGGCGCGCGACAGATCATGTGAGCCATAGCGACCCGAGGAGAATCACGACGCTCGTCCCGGCAAACACCAGGCTTGTGAAGAAGATTTCGCGCTTGGCATCGACGTCCGTGGCGCCCTCGTAGAAACGAGCCTCGTACGGCCGCCCAAATACATTGGTGATTGCATCGATGCTGATCAGCGTCCCGGGCGAGCCCGTCGGGGCCGTAGACGCCTGGTACATGATCACAGCATCGTCGCCCGATGCGAACCAATCATCCTTGCACCCGCCCACAGCAGCGCGCGAATTGATGATACTCAGACCCGCACACCGCACAGAAAACCCGCCCGGGGGAGGTGCAATGACTGCGGTGGCCCCCGAAAGGTCTTTCAATTCAAGGCCCACGCCGACCAACGGGCCATACGACTGCACGTCTATGCCCTCGACGTGTGCGCCGGTGCCCGTCACCTCGAGCCTGCCGACCGTGCAGTTTCGCGTTCCTATCAACCACGACCCAGTTCCAAGGGACACGGACGACAGGTTCCCGTCGCACCAAAACTCTTGGGATCCAACGCGGTCACTGATGCTCCCGGCTGTGTAGGGGCGTCCCCGCGATGCTTCGGCAACTGTCAGGGTCGTAAATTCGTCGGGAGCCGCGGCAACGATTGGCGTGGTATTTGTGCAACCCGGGCTGGAACCCACCGACGGCCTGCAGGTGCCCTCCCAGTAGCACTTCCCCGTCGTGAGTCCTACGACGAGCGCGACCACCCCTGGGCTGACGTTGGTGGCGCACGCTGGGAAATTCATGCTGGCACGCCGTAGTATTGGACCGATTGGTTCGTGTATATATCCAACGGGATTCATTTTCTTACACACGATGGTCCTCGCTGACGTGCGCCGTGTGCGGACCCTGTCGCCCGGCATTGACGAGTGTCGCCTGGGAGAGGAGAACGTCGTGATCAAGCGGCAGACACCGGACTCGCTTGGTCGGACGCTGTGTGGATACGCAGCGGCGTTCATGGCCGGCGCAGACGACGCAACTGCACAGCTCCGAGTGCACGGCACAGAGTCGACCGATGACATGCCAAGCTCTGATTGGGTGGGCCGCAAGTTGTCCGCCGGCGTGTATCTGCTGCCGGCATCGGCCAGCAAAACCGAGGGGCGCGTTCCAAACCGTCGCCGGATGGAGTTCCGGCACAAGACGCTGGATACAACTTGCATCCCGGATTTTGTGCGCGCAGTCACTAACGCAGGCGGCCAAGTGTATACCATCACAACGCTGGGGATGTGCGGCACTACGCTCTTGCCAAAGGCAAAGGTCACGACCAGGGCGGTCGAGACGATTTCGAGCGCCGTTGTCCGGCTTGCCGCCTGTGACTTTTTTGCCACAGACCTGAAGCTCGGCAATTTCATCTGGCTCAACACGGAGGGACCAGACCACGCGCACGTTTTCAACGCCCGTCTCATCGACCACGATCAAATCGGGACCGGCGTCAGCGGCTGGCGCTCGGTGTCGTTTTTCAACGAATTGTGGTGGACCGCTGCGCACGACCCCGCACTTTTCGACGTTGCGCTGAGCCACCCGGACATTATCGCGGCCTGCAGACAGGCCAGTGACACACTCAAGGGCAGCGTCCCGACCTGCACCGCACAGCTCGAGATGCATTTGCTGATGCGCGCAATCCTGGCGTTTCTCAACTTCCAGCTCAAGACCAGCGTCGAAATCCCGCACGAGCTGCTTGTGCCGGAGGACAAGCACATCACGTGGGAATGCTACGTCGGCGGAGAGTTTTTTGATGCGTATTGCGTGGTGTAGCCGCCGTGCTATAAACGCCCCCCCCGGCCTCGTGCATGCGCGGGCTCGCTATGGCACGCTCCAACAACGGCGTGTGTCAGCGCCTGCTCGATCACTGGACAACGTACGAGACGAGGGACCTCTTCAAAGAGGCGAGCTGTGCGGCGGCCTTTATCCACCTTGTTCTCGCAGTCTTGCTTTTCATTTCGGTATCCGATAACGCGTGGAAAGTTCCGTTTGCCATCCGATACTCCAACTGGACAGAGACGGAAGAGAACCTGCGATGCGGCGAGGGAAACAACACGTGTATTATCTCAATGTCCGAACGAGACGCCGGCGTTTTCAATGTTGGGATCCTCGTGCCCTTCTTTAGCCTCATCTCCGGATTGCATCACCTGTGTGCCGCCTTGTTTACGAACACGTACCTGAAGACGGTCACGGACACCGGTGGGAATCCGTGGCGCGCCATTGACTATGCACTCAGCAGCAGCCTCATGATTGTCGTCGTATCGTTGCTCTTTCGCGCTCCCTCGGACCCAATGATGCTCCTGGTGCTGGCCTGCCTCCAAGCACTCACTTGCGCAATTGGGTATGCCATCGAACTTCTCAAGCGGCCTCTGGCACCGATCAAGACCGAGGACAGGCGGGCACAGTCAAGCCCTGCAAAGTGGCTCTTTGGGACTGCATTCTTAGCGTATGCTGGGCTGTGGATCTCACTGCTAATTCCATTCGGGTACGCAGTGGAGGGCGCCCCGCCGGCCGTCGCGGTATTCATCATGTTCATGGTACTCTCTTTCTCGCTATTCCCACTCGTGTTCTTGTGGTCCTGGAACTTTGAGAGCGAGGACGACGTGTTGCGGCGCGAGCTTGCGTACACTGCCGCCAGCTTCCTGAGCAAGATTCCGCTGCTCGTGCTGTTTTGGACGGGCGTCGTGATGCGCTCTGGCACCGTGCAGTTTGAAAGCGATCCCGACCTCAATACGGACGGCAGCACCCTTTCCGACGGCGAGCTTTTCGGGTTGTTCGGGGGCGTCGTTGCAACATGCGCTGCGCTCGGGACTGTCATGCTTGTCTGCGCCAACAAGCTGGCGACCGGCAACTATTGCGGGGAGGGGCGAAACGTGAGCCAGAACAGTGTGTAAATGAGATTGGTCTCAGGGGAATGGCGCCATGCGCGCCCGGGCGAGTTGTTGGCTCTGCCGCTTGGCGCGCTTGGGGTCAGTGCTGCGCGGCTCGTCAAGCTCGGCTGGCCCGCCCTCGTCGGCGCTGGCGCCGGATGGGAACTGCGGAAGCGTCGAGGCAGCGCGCTTCTTGGGACGCAGCGCCTTCTCGGCCTGGTCAAAGACGCCAGTGTCGGCGGGGTCGGCCTCGAGGCGCCAGTATCCTTCCTCGAACTCGACAGTGGCGTAGTGCCCCATGTAGTTGTCCTTTGACACCGGGGCCATGGTCTTGATGATGAAAACGGCGTCGTTGAAGTCGACGATCGGGCACGTGATCAACGCTGGCTTCTGCCCCTTGGTCGGCCTCGGCACCGAGTACACGGCGAGCAGCCCTCGGCCCTTAAGATCGTCGGCTGCCACGAGGCGGTACTCCGGATGCGGCGGCGTCTCGGGCCGGGGCTCGCGGTACCCGGTGACTGATAGCGTGACGCCCTCGGCATCCTGCGCCGCAGTATTAGATATCAGACATTTCCATGGGAGGATCTGACTTTACCGCCACGGCGATGATGTCGGCGTACTTGTGCACGAAGTGGCCGGGCATGCCCTCTGGAAACGGCTGCGGGCCAGCTGATGGTCAGTCACCGCCGCTGCCCGCCCGGCTGCGCCCTCTGCCGCGCGCGTGAATTGCGCGGCGCC
>TARA_B110000858_G_scaffold190067_1_pt1 | contig 10021 bp, 8 predicted proteins | sample TARA_B110000858 | Tara Oceans TARA_B110000858 (sample SAMEA4398247) | marine metagenome | biome: Polar Biome; feature: [SRF] surface water layer (ENVO:00010504); material: water (ENVO:00002006), including particulate matter (ENVO:01000060) such as... | depth 5 m | reverse complement strand
TCAGGATTAACCATATCCCACTTTACAGTTCCCATTGCTATTAAATATGGATTGTAGATAAATCTACCGTTTGGTATAAGATCTATAAACTCTCTTCTAATAGTTCCCGGAAGCACTGTTGAGATTAAAACTACTAACTGTTCTTTGTTAACATGTTTATTAACCTCAGTTAATACGTCCTTAACAATCTGATAATTGAAATCTTTGTTAGGTAGATGTGCGGTTGGATACCTACCGTCATAAGCCGGGTCATGAGGTGTAGGCACAGCTATAAAGATTAACTCTCTAGTTTGACAAGCATCTTTAATAGTTGGAACCATTTTAAAATTTTCAGGATGTACGGGATTAATATCGTAACCCACTACTTCATGGCTTTCTGCCATTACTTCGGCAGCATCTTTTCCAAGTTTTCCAACTCCTATAAAACCTATTTTCATATTAACTTGTTTTTATCTTTATAAATATAGTGAGTATTTGTATCTAACGTCTGTTTTTTTATTATTTTATGTATTAAATTAAAGTTGTAACTTTTCTTTCAGGGGTCTGTAATACACCTGCTTTATATCTCTCTTTACTAGGCCAATTTAGAGTAATGCCCAATTTTTTCTTTTGTACAATATCATCAGAAATTTTTGTCCATTCTTCCCACTGATCTGCTAATTTTATATTTTTCGAGTTTATAGAGAAATCATGTTGAGGGAAAAGAGGAGTTATGTACTTATAAAAAAAAGTACGGTGTTGAATTGGACTGGGATGTCCATCTCTAACTATTTTTTCTTTGTGATCAAGAGTATAAACTACAGCGGGTTTATCTAACTGATGCATTGTCATACATTTTGAAGTAAATTTACTGTCTATTAATTTTTTGAGTTCAGGTAATAATTCAAGTCCATACCTAATCTGCTCTTTGGTAGGTTCTCCGTTGAATCCACCGTAGCATGGTTCACCAAAAAATTTGTCTATGGTAGGATCCATCATAAAGGTCATTCCGTAATTTATTTTATTACTTGTAAGCATTTCCTTAATAGAGTATATATAGTTTATAGTTTCAAATACACTCTGGTATATACTAAAGTACTTGTCTACGTATTCACTGGTATAGTGGTAATTATTGTAGACTGTTCCTGCTGCTGCATACGTGGTTAGACTATCTGTAGGTAGCATATTGTCTACACGGAGGCAAGAGCTCCACTGTATTACTACATCATCTCCCGGTTTTAATGTACCTTGCTGTAATGCATTACAGACTGATTGAAATATACTGCTATTACCTGAACCTCCTTTGGCTTTGTTAATATACTCTTTGTAATGGCTACCCATAAAGTCAGACCAACTTGGCCAGTGGATACCATCGGTGAAACTACATCCAAATGTTATTAACCTATTCACTTATATCAACTTTTTGATTATTCTTGTTTTGGAAGGTATTATTCTTGTTTCGGTCGGTCTAGTGCAATCCGATAAAATACCCATTACTCTTCTATACCTGGTTTTACTCATTAATAAATTAAAGTTATGAATAAGTGTCTCTTCCATCTCCTTTTGAATAGTATGAAGATCTGATGGTGTAAGGTGTGCTACTTCTTCTAGTGTTTTGGATAATGCTGTAAAACGTGTTTGCCAAGTTGGTTGTTCATCGTAGCTTTCATCCCACCATTTACCAAATGTCTTATACCCAAGTTCCCTTAATCTACCTATTTGACCTCTATTTCCCAATATAAAAAACGGTTGAGCACAGTATATAGGTCTATATGTTTTTTCTGAGAAAAATATCTCATTATTACCTTTTAATGTTTCTGTTACTACCGGTGCAAATGTACGTTTATGAAGGTCGGTGGGTAGAGAAGTAGCAAAATTTTCATAAAAGTCTTCTTTATCTAGTACATAATTTTTAGAGAAATCATACTGTTCAAAGAATACTTTTCTGTCTTCATAATTATGTGTTGTGTCAAATACATTTTTAATCCAATATTGTATTTCATTATCTGAGACATCATAACAGTTTCCTAAACTGATTAAACCTTTATCTTTTAAAGTTTTATTTATTTTAAATTCAGAAAACATAGCCATTCTATGTACATCTAATCTCCTATTTAAACATAAAAAATGTTTTTCAGGTTCTTTTTCTAATTTATACTGTAACATATTATTAAAATACGTATAGTGGGCATTTCTCTGGTTACTGTGGTATTTATCAGAATTTTTTGTAAACCAAAAAGTATCTTCAAAATGATAGGTATTAACAGGGGTAAACAAAAGCTTAATACCTTTAGAGGATGCATAAGTATAACTCAAGGCTTCGGCATTAGAATTACCAGAAAATAACATAAGATTAGTAGCATTTAACTTAAACTTTTCAGCAAAAGATTGCATAAACTCGACGCATGTGGAGTGGTGATAATGTCCTTCTCTTATCTGGTCGAATAGTAGTGTACATTTGTTAGAGTGGAGAGCATTAAGCATGTCCTCCGGTATATGAAAATCTTTTAATGATCTTATTTTGTTTGGTTTATTATCCTCTTCAAAAAAACGCCAATCATCTATAAGAACATTCAATATAAACCTTTCTCCTTTTTTGATATATTCCTTATAATCACGTTTTTCTACACCTCTAGGAGGTAGTACAGGATGGTGGAAATGATAGTCTGGTAGTTTGGTCCAAAGACGGGTATCGTCGCCAAATAATTCATTATATTTTTTATCAGAAATAGGAAATTTAATTTTATGCTCAACTTCAAATTCTTTTAACCTGTAATCTACTTCTCCTGTTGATTTAGAAAATTGAGGTGCTTCAGGATGATCATAGAATAGGTCTAGACCAGTATGTATCTCACCATTAGAGTAAACACTTAACGGTTTAAAAATACCAAATTTAATTATGTGATTGTCTTTATAGTTCATCAAAAAGTCCTAAATGTATTAATTCCTTAAAAGTTTCTTTATAATCTAAGTTACGAATATTATCTAGATTCTCTAAATATTCTTTAAGTTCAGGTAATCGGTATGATAGGTCTTCTGAGTTCATTGTCTCAATGATACCTTGAGTACCGCCGAAAAATTGTAGCGTATCACTGTAATAGTTAAAGAAAGGTTCTAGCTTTTTAGTTATAGCATCTTTAACTTTTTGAGGTAATACTTTTGGGGAAAGTAATTCAGGCCAATGTACCATACCTTTATATAAAGTTCCTGGGTTCTCTCCGGGGCCGTTCTTAAAAGTAATTCTCATGTAATTCTGTTCGGTAATCCATTCCATAAATTCCGGCAGGTACCATATACTTAGATTCGAGATAGTAGCCAAAAAACTCATATCCATGTTATCAGGGCAGTTCTGATCGTATTTATGCATATTCTTTACTATTGTATTCCACATAGATGGGTATCTTACATATCTATTAACACGTTCCATACTATCTAATGAAAAATATAAACTAACATGTTTAAAGTGACTCCAAAGTTCAATAATCTCTTCATCGTATACAGTACCATTAGTGTGGTAATTTAGTTGAATATTATAAGAAGCACCGCTGGCTACTAAAGCTTTAATTATATCTCTATGTTCTTTGATAAATAGAGGTTCTCCACCGGCGAAAATCATATTCTGAATGTTTTTACTTCTCTCTAATAGAGGTTTAAGGAAGTTATCTTTTTTATACCATTCATAGTTTTCTTTATCGTAATATTTCTCTTTATCCTCAAATAATCTTTTTGCTCCTCCTTCGTTGTCTCCCTGAGTGGTTATTTTAGCTAATATTGTATTATCAGCTACCCATTTACTGCTATCTTGAGGTTGGCACATTACACATTTAAGATTACATGTATTACCTAGACGTAAATCAAAGCTATACGGATTGAATGGGATAGTGCCATCTTCTTCAGTACCCTGAACAATTTCCATTAATTCAGAAGGGCTAATACGTCTATTCCATTCCTCATTTTGATTCATTCGGTAACTAGTTAAACCAGAACGTTCCTCATTATAGCATACTTTACATGCTGCGTTTTCTTTACCTTTTAACATATCTAACCTAACCTGTTTAAATTGGTCAGAATTCACAAGATCTTCTAGGTTAGTATTGTTAAGATTTTTTGTTTTATCAGTTTTCTGGGACATACAGCATAACGGTACTGAACCGTCCGGGTATGTAGCAACTTGAACCCAGGGTAATGCACAGAAAGTCTTTGTCATTTTAATATTACTCATTGTCGAAGTAGTTAGTTTTGCTGTTTTTTAACATTGTATATAGTTCTGGGCATGCTTTCTCAAAAGACTGTTTTCTATGCTTGTCTAAGGAATTTGTATAATTTATAAATTGCTTTACCTTATACTTATCATCGTCTTTGTTTTCAGTAAGGTAGTTTAGTACCTTTTCTGTACTGTTCCTAGTGATATGATTTAAATTTTCTAAATCTAAAGTTTTAAAGTACTTATAGAGTCTATCTTGTGCTTTTTCTCTTATTTTGTAAGGTAAAATTTCTGCTTTGAGTAAACTTGGATGAGTATTCAATAAAAAATCGACGTGAATATTTTTATCGTACGTCTTTTTTAGTCCTTCTATATATTCAAGCAGTATAGGTAAATTAAATATATTATATACCTGAACAACTGGGGATATTCCTAAATGTATGTTTGGTAAGGAGGCATACGTTTCAAAATTCTTTTTTACTTGTTTCCAATGTGATGGAGCTCTTATATAGTCGTTCATTTCACCGTATCCGTCTAAACTTCCGTTTATTTCTACTCTATCAAACTGTGAAATTAACTTAGTAAACTTTTTGTTTGTATTAGTACAGTTGGTATTAAAGAAAGGAATTATATCTTTTCTACCTTGATCTAGACACTCTTGTAAGAACTTAAAATTATTTTTAATCATTGTAGGTTCACCTCCAGTAAAGTAAACTTTTTTAAGACTAGGTATAAAACTAACAATATCACTCCAAAGGAAATCAGATTCAAACCAGGATTGGTTCTCTTCTAAGTCTTGAGCTTGACCGCCGTATTCCTCTGTAAAGATATCTCTATAGTTTTTATCCTTATTCCATAGCTCTTTATTTTCTTTATCTATTTGAGAAGAGTTCCAAGGATTACACATTCTACATTTAAGATTACAAAGGTTTCCTAACCGTAAATCTAAGTATACTGGGCTTTCTGTGAGTGTATAACCGTTTTTTTTACTCTGATTGATTAATTTAAATAAATCAGCTCCTCCGATTCGTTGAAACCATTCACTAGTCATACTTATACGTGGAGCGTAAGAGGTAAACTTTTCTTCACTAACACATCTTGCACACCCTTCTACAGGTTCATTGTTAATCATCTTTTTTCTTACCTCAACCATTTTAGTTGAATTCCAAGCTTCTGATAATTGTGTGTCGTTGATTGTCAATGGTGCTCCATTATCGTCGAGATTATCTTCTGCCATACAGCAATACTTCATATTACCGTTAGAATTAACGCTTAATCCTACGAAAGGCATAGCACAGAACGTTTCGGAATTAAAATACTTTTTTCTCATTATAATTCTATATTAATCATTTTAGCCCAAGGTGTTAATACCTCTTCGTTTATTAGTTTATACTTTACTTGTTTTATACCGTCATTTTTATAATCCCAAGTTCCTTTTTGCATTTCAAGTACGTATCTTTTTTCATTACGTGCTGTAGTTTCTCCTTTTTTCCAGGTTCCATTTACTAGTCCTTCGTCTTCGTGGGGTAGACAGGTAAAACGTGCTGTTCTTCTTGCTGGAATTATAGAGTTAGGTATGTTTATTTGTTCTTCTTTAATTTCAGTGTTTTCTTTTTTTAATTTTTCTATATCCCACTTGTATATTAATCCGTCTAATGGATATTCAGTATGTATGTTCTGTACTTCTTCAGGGAGTAAAGGTCTGTCCCATATTTTTACATCGGCTATATCCCCTTTAAACCACTTAGCACTGTCTTTATCTCCTAAAGATGGAGTAATACCGAGATATATGTCTTTAATGCCGTACTTTTTTAACTGTCCGCTGTATTTCCAAGGAGAAGGGCTACCGTGTCCTGCTTTGCTGTCTACTTCTGTACCATTTAAGTAGAAATGAGTTAAATGATTTTTATCGTCGAAGACTGCCGTCACCCAACTCCACTGGTTGTCGTATCTCTTTAACCACATGTAGTTGTGTTGATTAAAAGTATTCCAGAAAATTAAAGATAGAGCTCTAGAGTTGTTAAATGATAATCCATAATCATAACCCTCTACTCTAATTATAGGATACTCAACATACTTTTTTGTTTTCTCCCCTATCAAGTACACAGGATTCTTATCTGGTTGTTGAAATGCTCTTGTTAGTACGGATATTGTGTGACCTTTAGCGTTAAAGTTTTTTAATTCTCTAGTTTTATTAATCTTTGCCCATGCATTTTCTCCATTGAAATGTAAATACTGTTTAACTTTAAACGGTACATTTAAGTACTGGTCTTCTGTTAACCCTTCAAGGTGACATCTCCAAAATAGGTCATCATCTTCCATTCCCCAGTCCCAATAGTCATTTGAATAGCCATTAGTCTTCTCTAAATGCTCTTTACTAAATAGCACTGCTCCTCCAAAGTATTCATGGTACTTTAGTTCATAGTCCATTTGAGATATCTTAGTTGCGAGATGTATAGGTTTAGCTCCTGGGTGAGAGTAATCAGCTCCAGGTTCAGGTATCATATCTATATCATGGAATACAACATAATCACACCCATCTTCGAGGGCATGTTTGGCTGCTATATTTTTAGTAGCACCTCTGTTAAATAGTTTATCATCTATTTGATGACAAAAATACATTTGAAAGTCTATACCTTGTTCTTTAAGATGTTTGCCAACTCTTGGTATAAACATATTTAAATGTTCTTCTCTATTTCTATATGGTACGCAAACTCCTAACTTCATGTTAAGTCAACTTTTAAGTGATGTTCGTTTAAACTACATTTTTCTTCTACTTTAACATAATATAAGGTAGTAAGTCCGTCATTGTTATATTCTGAGTTTTTATTATAATATTTATTAAGGTAGTCTAATTGATTTTCTCTACTCTGCCAAGATTTCCAATACCCGTTTGTGTAGCCGTTTTCTTCGTGAGGTATACCTTTAAATACTCCGTTTCTTCTTTTTGGTATACTAATATACTTTTCTTTAACAAATGAAGTAACCTTCTGTGAACAATTAAAAACTGTCCCATTGTTACCGTTACCAGAAAGATCTATAAGTTCGTTACCTCTAGTATACTTACCGTCGTAATACGTGATAGGTTGGGGCAAACCTATATTTAGTAAACTGTAATTTATATTATTAGAAATCCTTTCTATATCTATGTCCGAAAGAGCTTCATTAAAAACTGCGAACGTATTTATTTTACCGTTAAACCAATTTTGTTTTTCTTCTCTCTCTGGATTACCTACTCCTAAGTAAAAGTATTTAGATTTTTTTATATCGAACAGCTTATCGTAAGTTAAATCCCCTACTTTATTGCCATTAAGGTACATAGTAACTGTTTTAGGGGCGGATTTATTTTTAATAGTAATAAGTACAGAGTAAGTACCTTCAGGAAAGTGGTCTGAGCTAATATTCATTGAGCTTAGATTTTTTTTCCAAAACTGGAAAGCAAAGTTTCTGAATGAATTATAGGTTAATGTATTATCAAATCCGGGGATAGAGAAAACTGAATGGGTATCGGTTATTTCTTTTTCGTTAGATTCAATTTTATCTATAGAAAAATTTATAAATATACTAAAATCTCTTACAGAGTTAAATACATTAGGGCAGGCAACAAACGAATTTTTGCCGTTAAATTTTAATCCTACTCCATCTCTACTTTTTTGTAATACTACTTTATTATCAAGCTCTACACCTGCATCTTTACACCTTAACATTAGATTATCATCTTCAAATCCCCAACCCCGGTATTTGTTTGTATAACCGTTAATCTTTTTAAATATAGATGACGGAAAAAGAGTAACTCCACCGAAATATTCGTCAAAATTATCTCGTGTAAAACCCTTAGGTGTTTTAAGTTCTTTGACTAAATGTAAAACAGCATCAGAATAAGAATAGTCCACATCGATAGGTAACATATCAATGTCATGAAAAACTACATAATCGCAACCTAAATCCTCAGCTTTTAAAAATCCTATGTTTAGTAACTTACCTCTGTTAAAATCGCTATCATCTAGTTGTTCTACTATGATAATTTCATAATCAATACCGGTAATATACTCTTTAATAGCTTTTTTAAATTCTACTAATTGGGGTTTACGGTTCCTGTAAGGAACTATAATTCCGAGTTTATACTTCATCCTCTACCTCTGCCGGGGGTGTTACAAGTTTGTGGAATTCAGATAGGTAGAATTGCATCCTATCCCCCCATTCTTCTTTTTCAACCTCTTCAAACCATAAAGAAAGTGCATCTATAGAAATAGCTATCCTTTCCAAAGCTTTTACTTTACGTTCCTCGAGCAGTATTCTGTCTACATCAATATTTTTACTCATATTCTAACAATTTTATCAATTAGAGTGTCCCAGTGCGGGTATTCATTATAGTCAATATAAGAAAAATTATTTAACTTTTCAACTAAAAACTCAGGTTTTGTTACATCTATACTAAAATTATTCTTCTCTATTGCGTCATATAGTTTTTTATATTCCCACCAGTAGGTATACTTCTCTTTTGTATTAGCTACTTCTTTAATTCTCTGCACACAGCTATCATCCCATTTGAAATGATGCACTTGTGTAAATACTTCTTGTATAGGCATTCTTTTTGGGTGGTATGAACCCCAACTATTTTTACCATTTCCAAAATCTACATAATGCTGACCTGATGTAACATCTAGAGAGCCTTTCATCAGTGTAACTTTATTTGGGCAAGCTCCTGAAAGTGGGTGTCTGAAGTAACCGGCTAGTGGAAAAGATTTATGAATATTAATATCAGGAGTAACTTTTGGAAAAGTACCGTTCGGTCCAATTCTATCTAAGAACCCTCCTGTGACAAACTCAAAATTATTTATTTCACAGTCTTTTATTATTTTATCGATTTCGTACGGGTATACCTGTAGTTCATCATCGTCGGCTACTATCCACCAGTCATTAGGTTTTGTTTGTTTTATTGTATTATATACTTCTGTAACTCTATCCCAGTTATATTTTTCATCAGTTATGACCATAAACGGTTCAATACCGAGGGCTTGTACTTCTTCTAATATACCGTCATCTTCACTCTGTCTATATACTCCTACATAGACTTTATCTACTATATTTTCATAGTGTTTTAACATATGAGGAAGTATATGAGTATTTCTTCCTACTACTGTAACTAAATTAAGCATGTTGTACAAGTGTTAATCCTGTTGAGGATGGTTTATTTTTTACTACTCCTTCGTTAAATAAATTAAATATTTTCCATTCTGGTCCAATCTCCTTTATAAATTTAGCTGGGCCATCGAAAGGTTCATAAAACTCTTCTTTAATATCGTCTGTAACTATATAATTATCGTGAAAGTTTTGATCTGTATCATGTATACTAATAATAGCATTGTCTGATAGTATCTTAGAGTATAATTCAAAGTCTTTTTTAACTCCTTCGTAAGAATGGTCAGCATCGATATGTAGATAGTCTATTTTAATGTCTTCTTTAATAAAAAAATTATAATATGCATTTTCAGTAGTGTCTAATATCACTCTAGGGTAAAAATTAGTTCTAAAATAACTTTCTTTATCTTTCCAGTCGTTTTTACCTCCTATTCCGTTTGCTGCATCAACTACGTACACTTGAATTTTATTCCAAACGTTATGTTCTCTAAAAATACCCTGTTCTACTAGATCTCTATGTGCTTGAACCATAATTCTAGGTACAAAACCGCTTCCAGACCCTAAACACACTACTATTTTACTTCTCATCATCTGTATAAGACTGTAAATGATAAGAGTGTCCCCTAAATGCTTATCTGTAGCTCCATGGGTCCATCTATAGTTTATACTTTCTCCGTTATTTGAAGTAAGACTCTC
>TARA_B110000858_G_scaffold33561_1_pt1 | contig 10030 bp, 7 predicted proteins | sample TARA_B110000858 | Tara Oceans TARA_B110000858 (sample SAMEA4398247) | marine metagenome | biome: Polar Biome; feature: [SRF] surface water layer (ENVO:00010504); material: water (ENVO:00002006), including particulate matter (ENVO:01000060) such as... | depth 5 m | reverse complement strand
TGTAACCATCTTTCCTCTTATAATAAAAGATAAGTACAACCCATCACATCAGACAGATGCCGATGAGGTGATAAATAATAGTTTCAAAATTGATCCAAATAACGAAGCAATTCAATTTATAATCAACGAACTTCAGTGGTCCTATTTAATTCTATTTTTCATCTTGTTCTTTTTGGGTGGGTATTTATTATACAGTGGATTAATGGCTGCAGTTGGTGCAGCAGTAGACGAGGAAGCAGATACTCAACAGTTTCTTTTACCACTAACTATTCCAATGGTATTTGCAATACTAATGGCTAGTAAAGTTATTGATGAACCATCTTCAACTTTGGCTTTTTGGTTAAGTGAAATTCCATTTACATCTCCAATAATAATGATAGTAAGAATTGCAATGGGAATAGGAGATAGTAGTGTGGAAATTTGGGAAATTATTCTAAGTTTATTTTTACTGACTATTACTTTTATTGGAACCACCTGGATATCTGGAAGAATCTATAGGAAAGGAATTTTATCTTATGGTAAAAAAGCAAGTTATTATGATCTTTTTAAATGGCTGAAAAATTGAAAAAAATTCTAATCATAGATGATGAGCGATCAATTAGAGCAACTTTAAAGGAAATATTAGAGTTTGAAAAGTATATAGTTGAAACTGCTCAAGATGGTATTGAAGGCTACAAAATGGCAGGAAAAAAAAACTATGATTTAATATTTTGTGATATTAAAATGCCCAAAATTGATGGAATAGAAACACTTAAAAATATAGTTAAAAACAATATTTCATCTCCAGTCGTTATGATTAGCGGTCATGGAGATATTGAAACAGCTGTACAAACTTTAAAAATTGGAGCTTTTGATTATATTGAAAAACCATTAGATTTAAATAGAGTTTTGAAATGTGTTAAAAATGCATTAAACAACAATCATCTAAAAAAGGAAAACACTATTATAAAAAGTAAAATAAAATCTAAATCAGAAATAATTGGCCAAAGCCAGGAAATAAAATCTATACTTGAATTGATAGTTAAAGTAGCAAACTCAAACGCAAGAGTATTAATAACTGGACCTAATGGGACGGGAAAAGAATTAGTAGCCAATCAAATTCATGAAAAAAGTGGTAGAAATAAAAATTTATTTGTTGAAATAAATTGTGCAGCAATTCCATCTGAACTAATAGAAAGTGAATTATTTGGACATGAGAAGGGGGCTTTCACTTCTGCCTTCAAAGATAAAATTGGAAAATTTGAAGAAGCTAGTAATGGGACTTTATTTCTAGATGAAATTGGCGACATGAGTCTTTCAGCTCAATCTAAAGTTCTAAGAGCTCTACAAGAAAACAAAATAACCAGAGTTGGTAGTAATAAATCAATCTCTGTAAACCCTAGGATAATAGCTGCAACAAACAAAAATCTTAAAAAGGAAATAGAAAATGGGAATTTTAGAGAAGATTTATTTCATCGGCTAAATGTTATACCAATTGAAGTTCCATCGCTTAAAGAAAGGAATGAAGATATTCCTATACTATGTAGATATTTTATCGAAAAAATTTGTAAAGAACAAGGTGTTAAACAAAAAGAAATTTCTGCTAAAGCAATTAATGAACTTAAAAAAATGAAATGGACAGGGAATATAAGAGAACTTAGAAATGTAGTAGAAAGGTTAATAATTCTTACTGATAAAGATATTGATTTAGAAGATATTAAAAAATACGTTCCTGCAGTTACTTAAATATTTCTCTTGATCTTAGAGTTACGTTCTTAAGACCATTAACATCCGATCCCCCAGCAGTGGCAAAGAAAGGTTGTCCACCACCTCCTCCATTAATTTCTTTTGCAAGATCTCTAATAATTAAGCTAGCATTCCAATTTTTTGACTTCACTAAGTCTTCTGAAATCATTAATGAAATAAATGGTTTATTATTTTGTTTGCTTGATAAAAGGACTACTAAGTTTTCCATTTCTGCTTTTATTTCAAAAATGATTTGTTTCATTTCATCAGCAGATAAATCTAATTGGTCTTCTATAATAGAAAAGGAATCTAACTCTTTTCTAGTGGATAATAATTGTTTTTTAACTTCTTTTAATCTTATTGAATTGTAGGAATCTAACTTTTTTTGTAGTGCCTGGTTATTAGATTGAAGCAACTCTACTGCAGACAACAATTCTTGAGGATGTTTTAACAACTTTGAAATTGCCTCAAACTCTTTTAATTTATTGTTGATTACTTCATCTGCTTTGTCATCACAAAGAGCTTCAATTCTTCTGATTCCAGATGAGATAGAACTTTCTGAGGAGATTTTAAAATTTCCAATATTTGCACTGTTTGAAACATGAATTCCTCCACATAGTTCTATAGAGTTCCCAAACTGAATCACTCTTACTGAGTCCCCATACTTTTCCCCAAATAACATAATTGCTCCCTTTTGCTTGGCAATTTCCATTGGGATATTTCGTTCTTCAATTAGAGAATTAGCTTCTCGAATTTGCTTGTTAACTTTTTCTTCTATTAGAGCTAACTCTTGAAGACTTAACTTTGAAAAATGAGAAAAATCAAATCTTAAATAATTTTCGTTAACAAGAGACCCTTTTTGCTCAACATGAGTTCCTAAAACTTCTCTAAGAGCGTGGTGCAGTAAATGAGTTGCAGAATGATTTTTAGAGATTTTAGTTCTTCTTTCTAAATCTACTTGCCCATGAAAGGAAGAATTCAAATTCTTTGGTAATTCATCTACATAATGAACTATAACCCCATTTTCCTTTTTAGTATTCTTAACCTGTACCTTTCCTTGATTGTCTTCTATAAAACCAGTATCTCCTACTTGACCTCCTCCTTCAGGGTAAAAAGGAGTTAAATTAAATATTAATTGAAATTTTGTTTTTCCTTTAACAACTAATGAACGGTATTTAGTAATAACAATTTTTGCATTTGAATGGTCATATCCAACAAATTCTTGTATATCATCGTGCTTCAAAACTATCCAGTCTCCGTACTGTTTAACAGCATCAATTTTAGATCTGTTTTTTTGTTCATTGAGACATTTATCAAATTCTAAAATATCTATTTTTAGTTTATTTTCAGATGCAATTAGTTGAGTAAGATCTAAAGGAAACCCATATCTATCATACAATTCAAAGGCCAATCGTCCACTTATAGTATCTTTAAATTGTTTTTTTTGACTATTAACAATTTCTTCCATCCTTTTAATACCAGAACTTAATGTCCTAAAAAAAGATATTTCTTCTTCTTGGATTATCTTTTTTATAAAATCTTCCTGGAGACTTAAGTCCTGAAAAACACCATCAAAATTATTTACAAGTGATGGAACTAATTCATAAATAAATGGCTCCTTTAAATCCAAAAACTGATAACCGTACCTAATTGCTCTTCTTAAAATTCTCCTTATTACATATCCTGCACCAGTATTGGATGGTAACTGACCATCTGTAATTGAAAAAGAAACTGCTCTTAAATGATCTACAATTACCCTAAAAGCAATATTTACTTTATGGTCAGATGCTTCTAAATTAATAGATATATATTTTCTATTAGAGATGGACTCCAAAGAACCTATTATTGGTTTAAAAACATCAGTGTCATAGTTACTGTTCTTATTTTGAAGAACCATTGCAAGCCTTTCCAATCCCATACCTGTATCAACATGCTTTTTCTTTAAGGGAACTAATGAGCCATCAGAATTTCTGTTGAATTCCATAAAAACTAGATTCCATAGTTCAACAACTTGGGGATGGTCTTTGTTTACTAAATCCTTTCCCGGTATCTTAAGAATTTCCTGGTCATTTCTTAAATCAATATGGATTTCAGAACTTGGACCACATGGACCTTGACTTCCCATTTCCCAAAAATTATCTTTTTTTCCAAATTTTAAAATACGATCATTAGGAAGTAATTTTATCCAAAATTCATATGACTCATTATCAAAGCTGGTTCCATCTTGTTCATCACCCTGAAAAACAGTTACATACAATTTGCTTTTATCTATTTTATAAATATCAATAAAAAGTTCCCAAGACCATTCAATTGCTTCTTTCTTGAAATAATCTCCAAAAGACCAATTGCCCAACATTTCAAACATCGTATGATGATAAGTGTCTACACCAACTTCCTCTAAATCATTGTGTTTTCCAGAAACTCGTAGACATTTTTGGGTATTAGCAACTCTCTTATTTTTAGGAATCTCAAACTCAAGAAAAACATCCTTGAATTGATTCATTCCTGCATTTGTGAACATAAGAGTAGGGTCGTCTTTGAGCACCATTGGAGCAGACTTCTCTATTGTATGACTTTTTGATTGGAAAAAAGAAAAAAAAGCTGCTCTTATATCTTTTGAATTCATAGTTTTTTAATAATTCTATATACTCATTGTAAAGTTATTTATTTTAATTATAATTTTAGTGTCTTCTTGTATTTAGACTAAAAATTTTATTAATTGGCAAGTATTTATGAAAAAATCAACTATTAAACTAATTATATTTATTTTTTGCTTTCTTAATTCAGGTTTAAAATATCATTGCCAAAAAACTAAGAATATTTCTCTTATAAATAGCACATTTCTAGGTGGAGAAGGGAGAAATTATTATGGGAATATTGCACCAGACAGCCTAAATAAAATCTGGAAATATTATCTTGGAAAAGGGAAGACTACAATATCTAGAAATTTAGGTGAAAGAGTTTGGGCTGGAGCAGGGTGGACAGGACAGCCTTTGCTAATTCAAGAAAATGACACCTTGTATATTATTCAAGGTTGCTACGACCATCATTTAAAAAAAATTAATGCTGAAACAGGAAAACTAGTTTGGGAGTATAAATTTGATGATGTTGTTAAAGGAACAGGTACTATTTGGCATTATAAAAACGCTCCAAATCTAGAACAATCTTTTATAATTTTTCAAGGAAGCAGACTGGGATATGGCAAATATTTAGATGCTAAACATATTCCAAGTTATAGAGCGATTTCTTATATAACTGGCAAAGAATTATGGAGATTAGACGTTAGTATAACAGATAGTTATAGTAGAGATGTCGATGGTTCTTGTCTAATGTATGATGACACATTATATATTGGTTTAGAAAATGGAATATTTACAGTAATAGATCCTAAACCGTCAAATGGAGAAAATAAAGATGGAATGTTTCAACCAAAAATATTATCAGAATCTATACTGTATAATAAAAAAGATATTGCTCTTCACAGAAAAAATTTAGTAACTGAATCATCACCATCAAAAATTGGAAATCATATATACATAGCAAGTGGAAGTGGTCATGTTTATGGGTACAATTTAAAAACCGACTCTTTAGACTGGGACTTCTACATAGGTTCTGATATAGATGGGAGTGCTATTGTAACCAGTGACAGTTGTTTATTAATCAGTGTTGAAAAACAATATATTAAAGGGAATGGAGGAGTTTTTAAATTAAATCCGAGGAAAAAACCTTCTGAATGTGTAGAATGGTATTATCCTGTTAAGGGATCAAAAATTAGCAGCTGGGAAGGTGGAGTGATTGGATCTGTTGGGGTTAATGTGAAAGAAAATGAAAATGATAATTTAGCAGCTTTTGTGGATGTAAATGGAGAATTGAATATTGTAGAGCATGATAAAATCAACAGCGAAAAAACAGTCTTTGGTCCAAATAATATTAAAAAATATAAAACACCAAAATTAATTTATTCTGAAAGTATTAATGCTTCAATAAGTACACCAATATTTGTTGGTAATAAATTAATTGTAGCAGGATATAATAGTATTAGATTATATAAAATATCAGGAAATAAGGTTGTTTTAGTAGATAAATTCAATGCTGAATTTGAATCAACTCCTGTAGTACATAATAGAAGAGTCTATATAGCTTCGAGAAATGGTAATTTCTACTGCCTAGGTAATTAAATTGATAATTAAAATTATTTAGATTTGAATATTTTATTGAGATTGTTGTCAAAATGCAAATTTGATTCAGGAAAATCTTCCTTAGAAAGCTCTACTATGTATTTCCAAGCTAACTTAAGTGAATCGTAAACGGGAATTCCTTCCCCCAGTTGCTTAATAGGTATAACTTTAGCAGAAATAAATTCTCCTTTATTATTAACTTTTAAATCCAAAATTGGACTTACACCACTAGGTCCTTTTAAGTTAAATCTAGCATATGTACAAAAATTACCCATACTGTAAGTAATAAATCTATTTTTATATAATTCAACTGCCCTTGTTACATGAGGTCCGTGACCTAATAAAATATCAGCTCCAGCATCAATACACATATGCGAAAACTTATAAACATTTCCTCTGTTATAACCTAAATAAATTTCATCAGTTTTTGGAGTATGAGTTGCTTTATAACCCTCCGCACCAGCATGAAAAGAAACAATTACAATATCACATAACGAATCTAACAAGTTAATATATTCTACTGCTTTTGAGTAATTTTTCATATTAAAACAACCACTATTTGGGGCAGCTGAAAGAAACCCATACTTAATATTCTTTTTTGTGAAAATTACATACGGCTTTTCTAAAGAACCTGCAAAATTTATTCCTGCAGTTTTCAAAACTGACGCAGTTTTCTTTCTTCCGTCCAAACCAAAATCATTGGCGTGATTATTTGCGATACTTAACAAGTCAAATCCTGCATTTTTAATATAAGAAATGTAATGTTCTGGCATCCGAAAAGTATAACAATATTTTGGATTATTACAAGATTTAGGAACTCCCCCGTTGCCAATAACACCCTCCAAATTACCAAAAGTGATATCTCCTTTATTTAAAAAACTCACAACGTTATTAAATATATCTGCTCCATCGTTATTAGGCAAATAGCTTTTATTAGGGAAATTAGTACCCATCATAATATCACCAACTGCAATTAAATTTATGGTGTCTTTCTTCATTAGAGTGTCATTTTGATTAAATTGTAGAAAGTGAGTACTATAATTTGAATAGGCATTTTTTACAGAAAATGAACACAGCAATAAAAATGTAAATATTATATAAATAAAATTCATGATATTAGTTTTTGATTTGTTCTCAACAAAACAGGGTTAAGAAGATGTATTTAACTTAAAGTAAAAATGATTAAATTCGCGTAAATTTAATATAATTTGAAAAATACAAATTACAAATACAACCCTAATACTCTTAATTATGAAAAGATAAACTTAACCTTATGGGATAAGTTTAAAAGACTTTCTTATTATTTAATTGCATCTGTAGTCGTTTCGGTTCTAATACTTTCATTTTCATTTTATAATATTAAATCGTTCATACAAAAAGAAGCTGCAAAGGAAAACCAAAGTTTAAGACAAGAAATATCAGTTTTCAATAAAGATCTTAACCTTGTTCTTGAAGTACTTAACGATATCCAAAATAAAGATGATAATATTTACAGAGCTATTTTTGAGGCTGATCCTTATCCTGACTACAAAAGAAAGTTAGGTACTGGTGGGAATCCAATAAAATTTAAAAAATATGAGAACATTGAATATGGAGAATTAGTCGTTGAAATAGTTCAGAAATTGGAGCTAATTGAAAAAAAACTTTCCTCACAATCAAAGTCTTTTGACGAGGTTTTTGAAATCACCAAAGAAAAACAAAAAATGATTTTAGCTATTCCAAGTATCCAACCTATTAACAACCGAGATTTAACTAGAATTGCATCAGGTTATGGAATGAGAATGCACCCTATTTATAAGATACTTAAAATGCATAAAGGGATGGATTTTACAGCACCAATTGGCACTGAAATATATGCAACTGGCGATGGTGTAGTAATAAAAGCTGGTTGGACTGGTGGTTACGGAAAAACTATTATGATTGATCACGGATACGGCTATAAAACTAGATATGCACATTGTAGTAAATTTAACTGTATAAAAGGTCAAAAAGTTAAAAGAGGAGACCATATTGGTTATGTAGGAAATACTGGGCAATCTACAGGACCTCACCTTCATTATGAAGTATTCAAAAACAAAAAACAAATTAATCCAGTTAATTTCTTTTTTAACGATTTAAGTCCAGAGGAATACGATAAAGTTATAGAAATTTCTTCTCGACCAACGCAATCTCTATAAAGTGGATTTGCTAAAGTTTGATATTGATAAATCTTCAAAGATCTATTATAGTATAGGTGAATTAGCTAAAATGTTGAATGTTAACACCTCCTTAGTTAGATTTTGGGAAAAGGAGTTTGAAATACTCAAACCCAAAAAAAATAATAAAGGAAATCGTCAATTCACCAAAGAAGACGTCAAGAATTGTCATTTAATTTATCACTTAGTAAAAGAAAGAGGCTATACCTTAAATGGAGCTAAGGATGTTTTAAAATCTGATATTTCAGAACTAAAAAACCAGAAATTAATATTGGATAAAATGGTGAAAATAAAATCATTTTTGCTAAAACTAAAAGATCAACTTTAATTAAATCCTAAGTCATAAAATGGAACCAATAAAAATAAATAATTTTACAAAGTCTAAGTCTAGAACTAATACAAGCAGTTTTGTGGCTAATGTTTTCTCTTTAATGTTTACAGCCCTTATAATATCAGGTATATCTGCTGTATGGTTTGCAAGTGAAGAAATGAAAAATTATATAATAAGCTATGAAGGAGGGTTAACAATCTTTGGATGGATTTCAATGCTTGCGCCCATAGGACTAGTTATGCTAATTGGGTTTGGATTTAATAAATACAGTGTGAAATTTTTATTGGGATTATTTATTCTTTATTCAACACTAACTGGGATAAGTTTAAGTACCATTTTTGCTATTTACTCAACCTCCTCAATAGCAACTACGTTTTTTATAAGTGCGTTGACATTTGGAATCATGGCCCTTACTGGATACACAACAAAAACTGATTTAACAAAAATGGGGAGTTTACTTATTATGGGAGTAGTAGGCATTGTAATAGCAAGTATTGTAAATATGTTTATTGGAAGTTCATTAATGGATTACATTATTTCAATAATTGGAGTTTTGGTTTTTACAGGATTAACTGCTTATGACGTTCAGAAGATTAAAAATATTGGAAATCAAATTGATCAAGGTTCCGAAACAGCTCAAAAAATGATGGTTTTAGGTGCATTAACACTATACTTGGATTTTATAAATCTATTTTTAATGTTGCTGAGACTATTTGGAAATAGAGATTAACTAATATTATGAAAGCATATGTTTTTCCTGGCCAAGGAGCCCAATTTTCTGGCATGGGAAAGGATTTATTTAACGCTGATAAATCTGCAAAAAATTTATTCCTAAAATCAAATGACATTTTAGGTTTTAATATTTCAGATATTATGTTCTATGGTACTGATGAAGAATTGAAAGAAACAAAAGTTACCCAACCAGCTATATTTTTACATTCTGTAATTCTTGCTATTACATTAGGAGAAAATTTTAAACCTGATATGGTTGCTGGACATTCTCTTGGTGAAATTTCAGCTTTAGTGGCGAGTAAATGTCTTTCGTTTGAAGATGGTTTAAATTTAGTTCACAAAAGAGCATTGGCAATGCAAAAATCCTGTGAAGAAAAGCCATCCACCATGGCTGCAATTTTAGGGCTTGAAGATAATATTGTTGAAGAGATATGTAGTGCTTTGCAGGGGACTGTAGTACCAGCAAATTACAATTGCCCAGGTCAACTTGTGATCTCAGGTGAAATGAATGCTATTGATTTAGCAATTGAGAAACTAACTGCTGCTGGAGCAAAAAGAGCAATAAAATTACCTGTTGGTGGAGCATTTCATTCACCGTTAATGGAATCTGCAAAAAAAGAATTAAAAAATATAATTGATCATACATTATTTAGTAATCCAATATGCCCTATTTACCAAAATGTAAGTGGCAAAGCTGTAATAGATGCTGAACAAATCAAAGCCAACTTAATTGCCCAACTTACTGCGCCTGTGAAATGGACCCAGTCCATGAAGAATATGTTAGAAAATAAAAATATTGAAGTAATTGAAGTTGGACCAGGGAAAGTTTTGCAAGGGTTATTTAAAAAAGTAGACAGGTCTATTCCTAC
>TARA_B110000858_G_scaffold194773_2_pt1 | contig 10066 bp, 10 predicted proteins | sample TARA_B110000858 | Tara Oceans TARA_B110000858 (sample SAMEA4398247) | marine metagenome | biome: Polar Biome; feature: [SRF] surface water layer (ENVO:00010504); material: water (ENVO:00002006), including particulate matter (ENVO:01000060) such as... | depth 5 m | reverse complement strand
AATAATAATATTAATAATAATAATAATAATAATAATAATAATAATAACACAGAACCAGTGATAAATTTTATTTATATTTTTATCATTTCATTTTTAATATTAATTTGTTATATTAATAAGAGTTCTAGTTATATATTAATTATTTTATTAATAACATTAATTTATATTTTTATTAAATTTATATTAAAATAAAGTTATTTTCATAGATATTATTATAGATATTTTTATAGAATATTACTATAGATATTATTATAATTATATAATTTTTATATTATAATAATATAAAAATTATGAGTTCATTAGATAGAGGTATCAATTTTAGACCAACACATAAAAAAGATTACTATAATTCTAAGATTTATATGGATGATAGTGACTTTGATTTAAGTAACTTTTTTAACAAAACATTTAATGGGTATACAAAGGGTCAGTATATCACCGAAAAACAGGATATTATATCTAAGTTAAATAAGAATGACTATATTAAATATGGAGAAAGTATAGAAAATGTATCAGGCGATGGAAATAAACAAGATAATAAGACAATACATCGTTTATCTGAATATAAACATATAAGTACAGATAAAAAATTATATGATAAAAATTTAGATAATTTAAATAAAAAATCAGCTTCACAAAATTTAATTATTAGCATAATAATAATATTATTTATTATTACATTTTTGTTATCATATTTATATTTTTTTACTGATATGGTATCGAATATGACATATATTTTATATTTTATATTTGTATTGATATTGTGTTTTTTATTTAAATTTATAATAACTATAAAATAAATGTATTAGGTATTATAATATATTAGATTAAATTATATTAGATTAAATTATATTAAATTAAATATATTTATTTATATTAATGGTAGAATTAAAAGATAGATTAAACTTATTGAGAACAAAAACAATAACCCGTGAGGCACAAAATAATGATACTAATATAAAAAATGATAGTTATAAAATACAATTAGCAGGTTGGAGTTTAGCATTAATATTAATAATGGCTAGTATTTTAATTATAATTAAAAAAAAATAGATTATTTATATATATAAATAATGTTAAATAAGAACTTTTTTAAATTTAATAATAATTATAAAATTATTATTGTAATAATTTTAGTTATATTAATGATAAATATTTTTTCTACTAACATAAACGATAGATTTAAACTTTTTGAAAATTTTACCGACAATTTAAGAAAAGAAGATATACCAAAAGCTAATGAATTAAATCATAAATTTAATAATAAAATTATATATAATAATGATAGAATAGATAATTATTATAATAATTTAGCAGATAGTGTTAGAAGCAATATAGAAAATGTTAAAAATAATATTATATCATCAAGTGATATAAATAATGATTTACGAATTTCTAAACAAAAAGCTAAGTTAAAATTATATGATATGACTAGGTATAAAAATAGAAGTGATAGCTATCTATCTCAATTAAATACATCAAAAAATCATATAGAAAGAGATATGTTAAAAATAAGAGATAATTTTGTATATCTAAATGATATTATAAAACCTGGATTACAAACATTAAGTGTTAATCAAAGAGATCGCAAAATAGATAATCTCTAATAAAATTGTATTATAATATTTTAATATTTTTATATTATAATATTATATTTTATAAATGAATGATATAAAAAATGCTGGAAAACTTTTAAATTATAAATTCAGTGGATATTTTCATGATAATTATAACCATTTTCACAATAAACGGCCTGATAATAAAATATTAAGTAATGGTGTAGCAGTTGGCGACGAGGGTCATTCATATTCACGCGTATGGATTGGACAAATTTTATGCAAAAAAACTGGTCAATATTATTTTCATACTAATTCAGATGATAGTTCAATTGTAGCTATTGCTCCTGCAGGAACTTTTATTGATTATGATAAAATTAAAACAGGTAATACAGATAATAATATATTAAAAAATTTAGATAATAATCATACTGTAGATAAATATATGGTTGTTAATAATAAAGGATTACATGGAATGAGAGGAAGACGAGGGGAAACAGGTTTAAATAAGGATATTGTATATGATATTATAGTCATGTTTGGTGAAAATCATGGTGGAGCAGCATGTATTATGCATTTTAGTCCTTATTCTCATAAAGATTTTAGAATTAATTTAAAAGATCACCATGGTCACCTTATATTTGCACCATATATTATAACTCCAATGAGTGAAGAAGAAGAAAAATTTCAAGAATTAAAAAGTAGTTTTGAAAATTATTATTCTCAAATAGATAGTTTGGATAGTGCAGCTGAAAAACAACTTGATATGATAAATGATAGTGTTCAACTTAACCTCAATTCAATTCATGGAAATAATACAGAATTAAATAAAATGTTATCAGAACAAACAAATATTTTAAAAGATATAGAAAAAAATAACACATATGCATTACAAATATTAGATAGTACAAAAGAACATGCAGATGAAGCAAAACATAATAAAGACATTGTAAGGAGTGCAGAACAAACTATAACTGCTGATATAAAACATATAGAAGAAAGTTCATCTCTACATGTAGGAACATCTGTTACTCCTGATGTTGAGGGTTATCAGAATATAATTGAGGGTAATGAAAATATATGTGCAAACCCTAATTCTGATAATAGATGGTTATGTGCAATTAGCAAAAAAATAACAAAAATGATAGAAAAAACTCCAGAAAATAATAATAATTATTTATTGTTAAAACGTGCACAAAATGAAATTACAGAGATAATGGCTACAAAAAGAAATGCGTTATCTGATATTGTATTTAACTATTTAATGGATCCAAGTAATGAAATGTCTAATGATAATACATTTACAGATGTTGTAAAAAAAATTCAGAAAGATAATCAATTAAAAATGAGAAAAATAAAGATAAACAATGATTCTATTAATAAAAATAGAAACTATTTAGAATTACTAAAAGTTTTAGTTATAGCATTTATATTAGTTATACCATTAATTATTATTCGTAAAAATGAATTTATGCCAAAAAATTTAAATATGGCATTAATAATATTAATTATTATATTAGTATCAATATATTCATTTTATAAAGTTTATTATATTAATAATAGAGATCCTCATGATTATGAAAAAATAAATCATTCTAGCAATGTTTTTGGAGATAAATTAATAAGTGATGGTAAATTAGATAAAAAAGATAGCTTATTAAAAGGAATGGGATTAACTTGTATTGGAGAAGAATGTTGTGAAGATGGTATGTTATATGATGCCACATTAAATAAATGCAAGGCAGTTGAAAGCGAAGGATTTACATCAATGATACAAACAGGTAAATATTTAGATAGTGTAGATAATAATATAGACCCATTTAAATATTTTACAGATAAATATAATAATAATAATAATAATAATAATAATACAAATTATAGATATAATAATAATGGTGTTGATTTAAAATATGCTTCTGTTAATACAATATAAAATATACAAAATATATATAATATTATATAACATATTATTATATAATATTATATAACATATTATTATATAATATTATGGATAATATAGAATCGACATTAACAAATTTTACAAAAAGCCACGTTAATCAGTTATCCGATGTTATGGAAAGATCTATTTCAAATAGTTTACCTGATATGACACAACAAATAAATAAATATTTAAAAGATGATAATAGCATATATGGTAGTTTAGATAATTGTAGAGATAAAGATTATTATAATAAAATAGAGAAAATATTAATTGATTTATCGGGTGCTAAACAGAAAAATATACAAACATTTGAATTATATAAAACGCAACATGAAGAATATAATTTATTGTTGGGTGTTCTAAAATCAAATATGATTAATTATGATAAATCTAAATCTAAATTATATAATTATAAAAATAATGTGAATAAAGATAACACTCAATATTTATATAATAAAAATAGTTTAGAATTTATAAATTATATATATTATATAATTTTGATAATATATTATAGCATATTTGTACTATTTTTAATTTTTTCAAATTTTATAAAAAACCAAGACTATAGAAATAAAAAATATATGTTATTAATTATATTATATTTAACAATTCCTATTTTAACAAAATATATATTAAATATTATTTATAACATCTATACATACTATATTGAAAAATATAATTTGAGCGAACCAAAATTATCCTATAATGATATTATAAAATATCAAAGCTTAAACGATGAACATTTAGATACAGAATTTGTAGATGTAAATATTAAATCTAATTAATTAAATCATCTAGCTCTTCTTCTTCATATACAATTTCTACATTATTCCATTTACCTCTGTAGCATTTACCATATATTTTGTCCATATAATCAGTTATTTCTTTACCATTTGGTAGTGAATTTCTTCCATAATGTATAATATACCAATTTTTAAATTCTTCCATAATTTCTGTCTTTTTAATTTTACTACCATCTTTTCTTACTATTTTTTCTTTAGCAAATTCAGTTAAATAATCCTGTCCTTCTCTATATTTATCCGATACAGCCATTACTATATCGCAATCTTTAACTAAACCATCTGTTTTATATACTATATCAACCAACAAATATGCCATAACTGGTGCCCATAATATAAATTTTTCATCAATTTTTCTATCTATTTTAAATTGATGAGGAAAGTTTTGTTTTGGAAATTTATCTTGATTTTCATATGGTTCATCTACAAATTTTGACATAAAATCACACACTCTTATTCTTCTCCATGTTCCATCGTCATTGGTTTTTATATCAAATAATACATTGGTACAAACGACTAATTTAAATTGTGGAACAAATGTAATTGTATCTTTAAATAATGCACGCCCTTGAATTGGATCTCCACCAGTTATTTCTTTCATTATACCCTCATTTATTTTATCACCTTTTTGAGGCTCTTGCATAACCGCATATCTAACCCCTAATAATTGTACTATCTCTGGACAAGCAGATCCTATACTATTTCGTGATTGAGTAATTAATGTAATTGGAACAGTAGCTTTATATTCACCTAGAACCTGACTCATAAATTCTACTAATTTTGATTTACCATTACATCCAGAACCAGTATATATATTAAATGATTGATTTTGGTTTGTTCCTAATAATACCGAAGCTAAATGTTCCCACATATATCTATTTAAATCTTTATCGGGAAATAATGATTCCATAAATAACTTTATTTCTTCTATAATTTTTTTGTATTCTCTTCCTTTAATTGAATTTCTATTAATAATAGAATTGGGTATATAATCTATGTTTGTAGATTTTGATATATAATCATCAGGTTTATGATTTCTATGTGTTTTAGTTTTAAAATCAACTACATAATTGTTAAATGATAATAAATATGGATTTGAATCTAATTTATTTAAAAAGTCTTTATCATAAAATAACTCTTTAGCCTCTCTCATAATGTTATTTTTCCAACTTGTTGTTTTTAAATGTATCATTATTTCACCCATTTTAGTAGCTCTTATTTTATACTTATCTACGTTTTCTCCTGCATCTTGTAACTTTACAATTTGTTCCATTAAATCTTGAGATCTTTGTAAATAATTTCTATGCATTTCTTTGGAAATTAATAACCTTAACGAATTACCAGAATCAATTTCAAACCATTTACCATTCTTACATTCATACCAAATGTTATTTTTTACACTTACACATACAAATCTCTCTTTATATAACTGAAATAAAACATCAGCTAATCCACATTCTGTACATTTTTCAATAGTTTGTTCTATAAAATACGATACTGTTTCTTTTCTAATATTATTATATTTATCTTTATCACTAATTTTTGCCCAATACATTATAGATCTATGAGTTAAACCATCTTGATTATTGGCATCAAATTGTTTCCACATATCATAATATTTTTCAATATCATTAAAATCAAACACGCTTGATTGATAGCTCATTTTCATCCATATTATAAATAAAATTTCATTATTATATAATTTAAATACCAATTTAGTATTTTTTAATGCCCACCCTACACGTATCCAATTATTGAAACTTCCTGCACTATAATAGTTATCTGGTAATATCATAACAAAATTATATATTTCAATAATCTCATATTCATTTTGAAAATCTGATATATCATGATTTAATAAGCTTTTAATAATTTTATTTAATATAACTTCATTTGTAATATATGTTGGTTTAGATAAATATTCATTAATATTATCTATATCATTACCATTTTCCATATTTTTTTTTCTATTTTCTGTTTTTATTTCTTTTATATTTAAATTGTTATTTTCTTTTTCAATTTCAGATAATAATTCTATATCATTTTTTATATTAAACTCAGGATGCTTATTATATCTAGCCGACATTAATGTAAAATGAGTACTTATGTCTATATTTTTAAGATCATGTGTTTCATCTATGTTCCATGATAAATTTTCTGCTTCATATTTTAATGTATAATAATTTGTTAATTTGTATTTCTCACATCCAGGTTTTTTTGAACCATAAACTTGCCAATTTACAAATCCTTTAGTTACACCGATATCAAATACATCATCATATGTATTTATTATTGGAATATCATCCCACATATTTTCTATTTCTTTTAAAATATGTTTACGTAAAATAACTTGAACTGCTTTATGCACTTTTATTGTAAAAATAATATGAATACCATCTTTCGTACAATCTGTATTTTTAACAACATTATCTTTATGTAAAACATAAACATTTATTTTATCAGCATCATAAAATGTGTATATATTATTTAATTTTTCAGCATATAATACTATTAAATCTATTATATGTTCTATTTTATGTTGTCGTGATGTTATAGATGTATTGTATCTTAGATCTATATCAATTAACAATGGACCATCATGTAATAATTGTTTTTCAGTTAAATATTCATCTTCTTCATTTTTTAATACATGTTTTATATATTTTTTTACAAATTCAGAATGATTATCTATTGGGTTAGGAATATTATAGGAACCACCATATACATTCAAATTTTTTGAACCAATTCTTGTATGTGTAATATCTTTTCCCTTAGATGATATATAATTATGTAATATATTGTTAAAATTATTACTGTTATTAGATTTCATAATATATGATTGTTCATTCATTTTAATTATATATAAAGATATATTTTTATCTCAATTTTTTATATTTTTAAAAAATATAATAAAAATATAATAAAAATATAAAACATTATATTTTAAAAAACTAAATCATAATGTGTGTTACAACTACTTGTATCAGAAGATTATCTAATGATATAAAACAGTTGCTAAAAGAGCCAATAGAAAATATATATTATGAACACGATGAAAGTAATATGTTAATTGGTTATCTATTGATAATAGGACCTAATGATACACCATATTCTTATGGTTATAATTTTTTTACAATAAATTATCCTGAAAATTATCCATTTTTACCACCTAAAATAACATACATATGTAGTGATGGTATAATTAGATATAATCCTAATTTATATATTTGTGGAAAAGTATGTTTATCTATTATAAATACTTGGCAAGGAGAAGGTTGGTCTTCGTGTCAGACATTGCGTAGTCTATTTTTATCTATATATTCAATGGTTTATACTGAAAACCCATTGATAAATGAACCGGGAATTTTAATAAATAATAAAGAGGTAGAAAAGTATAATTTATTAATAGAATATAAAAATATAGATTTTTTGATATTAGATATCCTTGATAAAATTAATGATAATGATGTTATGTTTAATGTAAATTTTTTTAAATTTAAAAATATTATAATAAGAAAATTTATAAAGAATTATCACAAAATACTTTATAATTTGAATAATTTAGAAAATAAATGTACTAATATTAATAAAATTTATATTAACACTTATAATAATAGTGTAGTTTTTAATTTTGATAAATTAAAAACCAAATTAAATAATTCTTATAAAAAATATTCTATTATACCAGACAATAACTCCAATATAGAATAATATAGAATAATAATTAATATAAAGAATAATAATTAATATAAAGAATAATAAATATAATAAAAAATTTTATTATAAAACTTATTTTTTTTTATAAATTGATTAACAATATAAATATTTATTTTATATTATTAAATATAATGCACTTTTGTAAAGTTTGTGATAATATGTACTATTTATCAATTGACAAAGATGATGATAATAATATTATATATTATTGTAAAAAATGTGGTGATACAGATAATACAATAATTAAAGATGGCGCTTGTATATTTAAGGATAATATTAATAAGTTAGATACTAAATTAGATAATTTAGTTAATAAATATACTACACTTGATGTAACATTACCCAGAACAAATACTATAAAATGTCCTAATACAGAATGTATTACAAATACTCCGACGTTTAATAGTGATAATATAGAAATTTTATATATTAGATATGATCATCAAAATATTAAATATATGTACATATGTAATTCTTGTAAAACTACATGGAAATAAATAAAATATTAATATTGATTTATTTTTCTTTTTAAATTGATATAAATTTAAATATATCTTTTAAATTAATATATATATAAATGGAAAATACTAAAACTAATAACTCTTTAGATATTGAAAAAAAACCACCAGATGATATAGATGATGAAGTAGAAAAAAAAATATTAATATCAAAAAAAAATAAAAAAAATGATGATGATGGTATTAGTGATGATGAACAAGATGTTATAGATGATGAATCAGATGATGATATTATTCAGGTTGATAGTGAAATTGATGATGATGATGATGATGATGATGATCATGATAATGATATAGAAGAAATTAATGAAATTGATATAGAAAATAAACAACAAAACAATCAGGCATTAGATGATATTAATTACATATCAGAAAATCCTGATTATAATAATAATTTAGATATATTATATAATAATATAAATTTGCAAAAAATAGATGCAGAATTAAAAGATAATTATATAGAAAATTTCCACAGTGAATGTTTAAACATTGATAAAAATGAATTAGATAAATTAACTAAAGTTACAAGAGACAATCTTAATAATATAGTAGATGAATTTCATAAAACTATTAGTATAATGACTAAATATGAAAAAACTAGAATTTTAGGTATTAGAACTAAACAATTAAATAATGGAAATATACCATACGTGTCAGTAGATGAAGGTTTAAACAATAATTATTTAATTGCTCTAAAAGAGCTAAATGAAAAACGTTTACCATTTATAATTAAAAGACCCATGCCTAATAATAAATTTGAATATTGGAAACTTACAGATTTAGAAATACTTTAACATTTCCATCTTGCATTACAATTTAAACATGTTACAAATGTTGTCATTGGTTCATCTGCACTTCTTGTTTGTAATTGATAATAACTACATTTTTTAGATTTACATTTATGACATGTAAAATCATCGGTAGATGCTTCTAATTTTGGTGAAAACTTATTTTCATCTTTAATTTTTTTTTCTTCAATCATACTATTCCAAATATCTGGACGTAATACCTGATGATTCATAAAAGCTAATTCGTGTGCTTTATATTTTTTTTCTATTAAATTATTTAATATTGTTTCATTTTTAAGATTATATAAAATAATTTTTAATTTTTCAAGATATATAGTAACAAAAACATTATTATTCCATTTTTTTATAATATTTTTTTCTTTAGAAAATTCAATAGAATAATTATATATTCCTTTTTCCAGATTTTCTGATATACTTTTGTTATTAATTATAGAGTCTAATTTATTTATTATATTATTTCTAAATATACTAGGTTGACTAATTATTCTGGTATAATAACTCATATTTAATCTAATTTAAATAAATTTATTTATGTTATTTTATTATTTCAATTTAATTAAATAATAAAATAATATTAAACTATTCAATTTTCATCACTAGAATAATAATATATATCTTCTGTTAGTTCTGAATCATAATCATGATCATCAGTATTATCATTATCATTATCATTATCATTATCATTGTCATGATGAATAGTTAAGTTTTTATTATTTGTATAATA
>TARA_B110000858_G_scaffold178718_1_pt1 | contig 10090 bp, 8 predicted proteins | sample TARA_B110000858 | Tara Oceans TARA_B110000858 (sample SAMEA4398247) | marine metagenome | biome: Polar Biome; feature: [SRF] surface water layer (ENVO:00010504); material: water (ENVO:00002006), including particulate matter (ENVO:01000060) such as... | depth 5 m | reverse complement strand
AATAATCTTAATAAAATTATCAATATAAACTTTTACCCAGTTAAAGAAACGATGATATCTAATCACCGACATCGTCCATTGGGGATAGGCGTACAGGGGTTGGCTGACGTTTATGCGATGTTTAAATGTTCATTCGATAGCCCAGAAGCAACCATGTTGAATAAACAGATATTCGCCACAATATACCACGCGGCTTGTGAGAAAAGTATGCAGTTGGCCAAAGATCGTTCTGGTAGCATGACAGACTTGAAGAGCCGACTTGGAACTATTAATAATGTTCCTGACTATTATGATTCTAATTTTGAATTACCCAATCTGAAAACGAACAGTATGTACCATAAACTACAGCCGACTAAGGAGGAATTAAATAGAGATACTCATTTAGGAGCTTATTCGACATTTGTCGGTTCTCCAATACATGAAGGTAAATTTCAGTTTAATCTATGGAATATTAATCCTATTGACAAAGTTTCCGGAATTGATTTTAATTGGGAAGAACTGCGTGGTAGTATAAAGGAATATGGTGTGCGGAATTCGTTATTACTGGCACCGATGCCGACGGCCTCAACGAGCCAAATCTTAGGATTTAACGAATGTATTGAACCATTCACTTCTAATATATATTCCAGAGGGACATTGGCTGGACAATTTTTAGTAATTAACAAGTATTTACAAGATGACCTCATCCGTTTAAAACTTTGGGATTCTAAATTAAAAGATTTAATCATCTTGAATAATGGGTCTATATCAACTATTAATAATATACCCATACTATTAAAGAAAATTTACAAAACCGCCTGGGACCTATCCATGAAATCTCTTATAGACCAGGCCGCCGATAGGGGCGCCTATGTATGTCAGTCGCAAAGTTTAAATCTATGGATACAGAATCCCGATATAAGTAAACTATCATCGATGCATTTTTATTCATGGTCGCGAGGTTTAAAAACAGGCATATACTATTTGCGCAGAAGAGCCGTATCTAAGGCACAGACATTCAGTATAGAGGTTCAATCCGAACCAGATTGTCTAATGTGTTCCTCCTAAATTTACGATTTTACTAAATTAAAGATTTTACTAAATTAAAGATTTTTATTAAAATATTTTAATAAAAATATATATATATCACATGTATCATAATAATGACATTAGCCGAAAACAGCATGTTGTAAATCGGACATTCAAGTCATTATCTTGCGATATAGTTAATCCAGTAATAAAATTCCCAGTTCTACTTTCTCCTATAAATACCGAATTTGCTAGTAAGTTTATATCTCGGGTAAAACATAATACAGTAGATTATAAATATTCCACATCGTCTAACCGACGCGAATGTTCTGCTAATTTCATATCACCTGATATATTATCCAAATATCCCTGTTTAAATCCGATGTATAAGTTTAATTATAAACTATCCAACCAATTTGTAAACGATATATATGCCACCGACTATGTGGACGACGATGTGTCAGATGAATTGGACCAAGAGAAGGGATTTCAGCGCGAACAACGAAGTTGGCTGAAGAATAAATATAATAACTTACCACATAGTCAACGCAATATTATTTTAATGAAAGGAGACGTCGTTAACATTGATAAAAAAACTCTAGTATTTGACAAATTTAATTATAAAACATATAGACATGTATTTAAAGAATTGACCAGTCTGAAAATGTATGATTATGATTTAAATATTAGGGATTATACTGTGGTAATTCCATCCCAATTGAAATATGATATAATACACGCACCATCTCTTCGTAAACCGACTATATGTGTAGAACATTTAATGGTCGATGAAGAATTGTCTAAAGGCGAGGGATATTTATCGGATTTAGAAAACGGCACATGTAGTCCTTCTATATTGGGCATGACACCAGATGATGTGTCTTCTCGAGATGAAATTGATATATTGGCTGGGAAACCCGCGCCTATTATTATAGACTATGTGTCTTCTTATAAAACAATAGATAGTAATTATAATATAACTAATACCACCGTCCCAATCACGCCAACGGTGGATTTCCCCCGAGTGCTGGGCCACGACGACGATAGCTATAATGGCACGTACTTTATATCACCATTGTATGGATATGTCAATGGTTGGCCTGTGTTTTCTACTGGTAAAATTGGTGGGGATCAGAGATTTATTTTCCGATACCCAGTCAGATTCACCAAATCGGGGTTCGTTTGGGTGTTACAGCCACTGCCCCCGGGAACTCTTGAATGGAGCGCCAATGCGTATGGGTGTGGAGATAATGATCCATGGTTAGCCGACTGGGGTGATACTACTGTTGTAAACGCTAATACACACCAGTGTCTAGAAGTGGCTGAGCCGGCTAAACCTGTTACAAGTGGAGATACCAGCGATGAGACCAGTGACGAGACCAGCGATGAGACCAGTGACGGGGCCAGTGGAGATACCAGCGATGAGACCAGTGACGGGGCCAGTGGAGATACCAGCGATGAGACCAGTGATGAGACCAGTGACGAAGTTCCTGCTGGTTATTGGTGTGTTATTTCGTAGATGGTATTATAATTAGCATATAGTATTTACGATTTATTTAAAAAAACCAATCCACCTGTTATAAGAACGGTTCCTATTATTTTATTCTTAGTAAGTGTTTCATTGAAAAATGTCAATCCAACTATCATAGTAAGTATCATAACACATGGCTGAACATGTGGCATAATATACGAAGCATCATTCTCCTGGAGAAGCCTGATTAAAAAAACAGACGATGCTATAGTAGTAATTGCCCCCAATAAACTGACAAATCCGTCTCGTATAGTTAATCCTTTAAACGCTGTTATATCATACTTATGGGTGTATATCAACACAAGTGTATATACGACTATTAATATCGAACAAATACAATGATTATATATCATGTATTCTCCTGCTGGGATTTTATTACTAAGTGATTTTTTTAAGAACGGATTGAGGGTCCAGCAAATTATTAATAAGACCATTAATGTTAAATTCATCTGATTCATTTACTATAAAATATTATTTTATTTTTAATATGTTTAATAAAAATAAAATACTATAGATATATGAATTCTATAAAAGACCAACTAATCATGTTTATCGTAATGGTAATTGTAGGGATGGCTTTTAATCCAATGAGTATGCTTGCTTATAAATACGAACATTTATATTTATCAACTACTTTATTTTACGGTGGTATTATGATGGCATCTAATATGATATGGAGTCATCAGATAGTTCATTACTTGCAAATGGGTCATTTTAACATTCCTACGTTTATTATTGGTATACTGTTAAGCATTTTTACCGCAAAATTACTATTAAGAAATCAGTTATTTGTTGGTGTAAATCAATGGTTGCGCCGAATGATACCACATCATTCTACGGCAATTACCACTACTAAAAGATTACTTAAATCTGGGAAAGTTCGTAATGAACCAAAATTATATAGATTGATGAAAGATATTATATACAACCAGGAGCGCGAAATACTTGTAATGAAATCGTATCTATAGTTTATAGAAATTTAAAAGTCCCATATTAATTATTATAAGTATAATAAGTGGCCCCACCCAGTTTTTCCAATTTGTAAAACTGCTTATACCCGATTCGTTGTACATGCTATCATATACGATCGTATCATGTTGGTGAGTGCTATCACCTTCTTTACATTTAACTACATTTATAAAACATTTCTTATGAGTCCCATCTGCCGGTTTTACACAACCCTTTTCACCAGCTTCGCGCCGATCTGTTTCTATAGTTTTCTTACATTTAGCTCTAAATTGTTCATAAAATTGTTGAATCTTCGTGAAATTTGGAACACAGTCGTGGGAAACCCCCAATTTTTTATTGACTTTGTTATGTATTATATATAACCATTTACATAGATTCTCTCTTGAATTCAAAAATCTATCAATGGGAACTTCTCGTGCGAAGTTAATATAAGAGTCTCGGCAATATTTACAAGGCAATACGTGACCTACCATATTAAAAAAAGTTTTATAATGGTCCTGTTTATACGAATGATCCTTATTCATTGGATTAATTATATACGGGTATCCAAATGTAACACAGTGTAGAAATAACCATCCAGCAGGACCCCATACCTTTGTCATCATACCATTGTCTACATTTGGGTCTTTACATTGCATATCGCAATTTACCCCATGTTGTGGACATTTACGATTAGATGTCATATATATATATTTGAGGTTATAATTTTATTTAATTATAATAGCAGATACATTTAAATTGTAGTCGGAAAGACATCCGCTATACTCCTGGGATTGCCGGGGCAGCAGTGTCGATAATATCATTTACAACAGTGTCGTCTGTTTTCACCCCCTTTTTTTCAGGATACTCATTTTCATAGCACATATAGTGAATATTAAGTGGCGTTGAGCGCCCCAATCGTTGGGCTCTACCAATAACCTGTGTCTCTAAGTCAGCACTCATTCTATGATAGATATAAACCTCGTCTGTAAATTGCAGATTCATTCCCGCGCCGAAACAGTTTGCGTTTAATAACATGACTCTATATTCTTTATTTTTAAACTTATTTACAATGTTAGTGATCCGATTAGAAGAACCCGACATTATACCATATTTTATATCTAATTCTTTCAATTTAGTGGCAATTGTAGTAAATGATTCAGTATATTCCGAAAATATCATCACTCGGTAATCGGGGCGGTCATTCAATAATTTTATTATTGTTTCTACTTTTGACGGAAGAACGCCGGTCGTTTGACCAGATACAATGTTTGTAGTGGGTGCTACTATTAAATTTAATTTTTTTATATCAAGATCTTTTCCCCGACATAATGGACACTCTTTTTCTTTACTATATTGTAGAGCCATTCCTATACAACTCAGACAAAATACATTTTTACAACATGGTGTTAATGCGGGGTCTTTTACGGGCGATGCGCAAATTGGACATATTTTATCATCACATCCACCTATACGCTCCTCCATACCTCTTATTTTAGTTTCGATGCTGGTAATATGCGTCGAGCATGTTTGTATAGAACTCTTATATGATACCTGTGCGTTATATGTAACTTTTTTCTGTTCAACCAGGTCTTCCAGTAGCTCGGCATCTGCCATTTCTTTAGCATCACTTATGAGTAAGTTAAGTTGTTCAAGGCACCCCATTGTTTCGGACATAAACTCTTGTTTCTCTTTTATTTTCAATTTCATTTTATCAAGATCCGAACATAGTTTATCAGTTACTATTTTTAATATATCATCTTCGGTCCCCACATCACAACCCAGTAACGCTACAGCCGTCTTCGTATCTCCAGCATTAAGAGCCTTTAGTGCGTCTTTACTAATCGCGTTAGTGATTGCCAATAATCCTGGTGGAGTAAAACATTTATGATAATGGGTTATTGGGTCTGGTACATATATAGATTCTTTTAAAAATTTCCGGTTATTTCTAACAATTGCTTTAAAGATTCTACAACTATTATATCCTTTATAATAATGAGCGCCACCCGAATAGTCGACTGCGTGTAATAGTGAGTCTTTTATGAGTCCTGTCCCACGGATTCCATTTGAAAGCGTATGATAACAATTTTGAGTATTAGACCATTTACTTTTTTTAAACGGGTATAGCAAATTATTGATAGATGATGTCACTAACCACGTATATTTGCCATGAATTGTCGGAAATCCGGGTATATGGATAGAATCTGCTTCGTCGATAATTACACGTTGAAACATGTAGCCGTTTTTAGATGCCATTGGTGGTTTCTCTATTGTGACGAAACTATCACAATTAACAATATCACTATTCGCTTTCAAATACTCAAAATCTATTTCCTCTCGGAGTGTAGTTATTGTGTTTATTAATTTGTCAAACACGTCTTTACTTGGATTACTGTTAAAGTGGTCTTTAAATTCAAGTGACGCTAGTTTAAGTTTGTTACTAATCTCTTCACCGGTAAACGAAGTCCCGCCTAAGTTCACATTGGGACTATGTGTGGTTGAGGAGGTAGAGTCACATACTTCACCGTATATTTTATCTAAATTTCTTACGAAATCTTTTACCATAGTCGATTTAATACATATAATATGATTTTCATTTAATACAGTGTCATATAGTGTCTTTGTAAGATTTGCTTGTTTTTTAGTCCCAATCGAATAACACTTAAGGGTGGTATGTTCGATAATATACGTAACCCATTGGTTATATATATTATGGGGTATAATTAACAAATTAGATTTAAATACGACTATATCATTTGAAACATTTACCCCTTTCATAACATAGTTTTGAGCTTCATATTTACTGAGTGTCTTCTTCGGAAGATAATACTTGTTCGACCATACAGATTTCACAAGAGGTCTCTGCGCAATTAATGACAAAATTGATAATGTTTTACCGCTTCCAACATTATCGCATAAAAACAGCAAATTCTTGGACGATATCAGTCTAAATGGATGATCCTCTCTGGCTATCATTTCGTAAAGCGTTCGTTGCTGGTGTTTCTTTAATTCTAAATTTACAAGTGGGGGAGTATTAATCGTATCTCCGTTTGGATGAATTGTTCCATATTTAATTATCTTTGTTATACATCTATCATATTGATTCCCGCTATTGTACGACACAGGTGTATATCCAGGACTACCGTTTGTCCCAGATACATTAACGCATATCAAATCGCGAACATTTGAAGTATCTGTAATTAATTTACAAATATCATATACATTTAAATTACCAGTCCAACTGTTTGTAGGAGTGGTCCCTGGTAAATAATCGCCCAATCCCTCTTCATCCTTCCAATCAGTAATATTCATTTAAATTTAATTTAATGAAAAATTAATACTCTTTATCAAATTTTTATTATTAATCGCGATATGTCCAGTATTAGTATTGCTATTCTTTTAATAATTCTATTGTAAAAAAAAATATCGCACTACATGGGACCATCTTTAAATAACACGACCATAATCCGCGATAAAACCCCTTTAAACCAGAATCTATATAAGTTGTTTTTATCAAATCAGTATAACTTTTATAATTTTTATTACCCAACTCTCCGGATAAATGGTATTTTCGCTTTATTACGTCACATGGATATGTAATTGTGATAGCACATATACTTGCTAATGAACCTATTGGTAAATTCAATAGTCTATTATTATTTGAATTATATTTATCATGAACATATTTATATGTTGAAAATGTAATTCCCTGATATGGAATCATTCCTATTGCCGATACTCCCCATCCATTGTACAAACTTTTAAAGCCGTTTTTACGTATGGAATACTTTGTCGCAGATAGTAATGACTTATATTGTTTATTAGATCCAGTAATATCGACCGATAGCTTACTTCTTACTGTTTCTAGTGGATATATAGCGCTATAACTTAGGATTCCCGCGATTGATGCCCCGATAAACGAATTTACATTAGGATGATGAGGATATAATTTATCACCAATATCTGAAAAATATTTATAAAACGACAATTGTATAGCATTTTGCGGTATTATCCTGGTGCAGTTGATTACATTTCCTTTAAATAATGACTTAAATCCAGTGGTACTATATATATTCCGTATTATCCGACCAACCGATTGATTGCCGTAACTATGTGGATAATTTTGCTGTAACATTTTAGTTATTTCGAGTGGCGATGTTATCGTCCGCGAAATACCCCCAGCAAACCCTCCAATTATAAAATTTTTTGTAAAATCGCCTGTTTCGGGTGATGGGCTCATGGTTATATATTTATATTAAACTTTATATAAATATATTTTATAGGGACTCGGAGCGTCCTTCTTTTAGAGAATGGCCATGCTGTTCTCCACCGGATTTACGAGCGGGACGAGGTCTCTCGCATAGGAGTTCTCCGCGAAGAACACCTGTAACCTGTGCCGCTAATATTTTACCAGTCTTATCCGTAGTAGTCTGATATTCTACATATTCCCCCTGTGTAAGAGTCTTATACACGTTTTCCTTTGTAGTAATCTCAGAATGATGTACAAAGATGTCTTCAGATGACTTACAGTCAGTTAGAAATCCGTATCCAGAACGGGGGTTGAACCATTTTACTTTTGCTAAAAATCTTTCATTTGTAGTCGACATTTGTTATAGTTTTATAACTTAAATAAACTTTAAATAAATATAGTGTTTAAATTATAAAAAGTAAATGTAAACGTATTATAAATGAGGTTATTAACTAAAATTGTTGTGATTATTATAGTGATTCTCACTATAATGCATTATCGGAAATATAAAGCATATGCCCCCGACTACGAAATCCAACAACAAGAATTAGATTACATAGACGGCAGCAACCTATATAATCAATTAAATCCATTAATTATTACATTTATTGAGGATAAAAGTTTGTTAGAAAATGTTAACACCTATAAACTCTATTCGCCATTATCCGTATCTATTAAAAGTCCCATATATAATACAAACAATGATTATTTATCCCATTCTGGAGAAATATTATTTATTCGGGTAAAAGCAGATATAACTCTGGAATTAATAAATCCAAAATATACCCCCAAATATAAGAAGATTAAAAGTAAGGATAAATTGTTTTCACATTATAGTCTACCGATTTCTCAGAACTCAAATGTAAAGGCAATTGATATTATTTTACACGAGTATAACATTATATTTATACCACGCCATTGGCTATTTAAATTTGCCGATCCTAATATATCCGTGGAATTATACTCCTCCCATAATATTTATACGTATTTATTCAATATATTACATTAAAGGATAATATAACTATATAATACATGGGTGGTGGACTACTACAATTATCTATAACAGGTAAGGAAGATACATATCTGGTAAATAACCCGAATATTAATTTTTTTAAGGCCGTTTATATGCGCTATACTAATTTTTCAATGACATCTATAGAAGTTCCATGTGTTACTTTTAATAATATATATGGTCCTAAGCAAAAAGGCAAATCTTTATCCTACAATAAACCATCTATATTTACAGTTAAAATCCCACGCAATGGAGACTTATTAAATAATATTATGTTTCGATTTGATTTGCCAGATATATATTCAGATTATAGACACCTCGAGGGATTTAAGTATATTGATAATATAGGCAGTGCTATTATTAAAAAGGCGTCGTTGTATATTGAAAATACTCTTATTGAAACCATTACAGGTGAATTTTTATATGCGTATCATACATTGCACCAGTCGAAGTCTAAAAATGATTTATATAGTATACTAACTGGAAACAAATCTGAATTAACTGATCCTGAAGGAAATATAGATAAGACATATCGTAAATCAACCAAGAATATGGTGGATAGTCATTATTATGATAATGATGATAGTATTGCCAAAATATACTTACGTCAATTCTATAATACAATGCCTTCTATAACGAGTAATACAATATCAGTGCCGTTGTCATTTTGGTTTAGTCGGATTTCGGGACTCGCTCTACCATTAGTAGCATTACAAAAACATAGAGTTTACATTGAATTCGAATTACGTCCATTTAATGAACTATTTACTATAATAAAAAAAGAGGCTTTTGGTAATGACTATATGGATAACTACTTTGGAACCGGAAGTAGGTCGTCCGGCGCGCCAACTTTCGGTATAAAACGCTATTATAATACTAACCCAACCCCGGATATTACTTCTGACATATTTAATACAGATTTTATCGATAATTGGGATCTGAATCCGCGCCTAGATATCAATTATATATTTTTAGATAATAAAGAACGATTACAATTTGTTAATAATCCACAGACATATTTAATTGAACAAGTTAATAATCAACATGTTACTAACGTAGTAGGCTCTAATACGATTGCATTTAAATTATATCATCCTGTTAAAGAGATTATTATTATTCCATCAAGATCGGATATAAAAGAAAGAAATCAATGGTTAAATTTTACAAATTTAGATGACAATAAAGACGAACGAGACTATATTAATTATCAGACCAAATACTTTTATGATAAACGTATAAAGGCTGATTGGTTAAAATCACATGACGACGATATAATAGATCTTATTAGATGGTATAGCAATCGTAAACATCGTCCATATTATCTACCAAATGAATTACGAAA
>TARA_B110000858_G_C17809267_1_pt1 | contig 10116 bp, 5 predicted proteins | sample TARA_B110000858 | Tara Oceans TARA_B110000858 (sample SAMEA4398247) | marine metagenome | biome: Polar Biome; feature: [SRF] surface water layer (ENVO:00010504); material: water (ENVO:00002006), including particulate matter (ENVO:01000060) such as... | depth 5 m | reverse complement strand
GCTCAGGCCACCCGCCGCCTCGCGCAGTAGCAACGTGTGTCTGTGTGTCTGTGTCTGTGTGAGTGGTGTGTGAGTGGTGTGTGAGTGGTGTGCGAGAGTCACTGTCAAGTGTTGTAACCACAATCAACTTATTCTTAACATTTTAATTAATTAGAAATAACAGCCTATAAATGGAAACAGTATTTGAAAATCTGCAACTTGTACCTGTGGAAATAACAAACTGGTCGTGAGGCGTCACCGCTAAGTAACTTGGCAAAGCGAGTGCACGTTGATTGGTGCCGTCAAAACATGGAACATTTGGATGATGAATTTGAGGCTGAATTGGAAAATGAGCGTGCACTGGAAGAGGAGAGACATTTGAATGAACTTGGTGAAGGGTTGGGTGCAGAAGGCGGTGTTCCGGGCGCGCCTGCAGAATACACCCAGCACGAGGCACGCTCCAATGCCAGGAATTATCAGGAAAGCGTAAGCGACGACGCTTCTCTAGACGAGAGAGGTGGAGAATTTATTCACACCACCACGGACATGGACGACGATGAGAGTCTGCGTGGAGACCTAAACGATGGGGCATCTTCGTACGCTACTCGCCACGTTCACCAGGGAATGGAAGACATTCCAGGCTGGTGCCCCATGATTCAAGGCAAGACCATTGATCCAATTCCACCAGTATTTGCCACGGGTCTGCCGGGAAGTTGGGTGCAATACAACAACAGTGGGCCATTTCCGGCAGGGGTGAAGTGTCGTCCAGCTCGCGTCATAGACTTTGGATTCATTGCCAAATGGCAGCAGGCATCTGACGCTGAGCGCATCTCCGACATGACTCCACAAGTGGACCCGTTGGCTCGCGCGCGCGCCGTTGCAAGCTGTGCGCTTATGGGCTTGTTGAGTGTCGGGACTGCCAAGGGGTTCATAGCTTCGGAAAACCACTCCGAGTTTACAATGGCAAAGGCAGAAGATGACGAAGCATTGAACAAGCTTAAGAAGTCGCTGAATGGAAAGATTGGAACATATTCGTATTGCCCAAATGCAAACGACTCTGATGAGTCGCGTCGCAGTGAGACGGCAATGATGTTTTGCTTTGTTCACGTGGCAATGCATGACCCCGCGGGAAAGTACATAGGGTTCAAAATACTAATGCTGATATTCGACAAGGGTTTCTCGACGGATTATTTGGTGAGCAAAGTAATGGAGGAGAATGCTCTGATAAAGGCGTCGGGTCAGATCAATGGAATGCCTGAGCAAATGCGCAACAAGAACATGGAGAGACAAAACAAGCTTCAGCGCACACAGATAACCGACGAGAACCTTGAAACGACTGCGGAGACGCAGTACAAGCGAGTGTGCACGGTCGTGGACTGGATTAAATTCATGGAGAGCGTGGGTGGAAAAACGGATGGAAATCCTGGCCGACCTTACTACGCAAACATAGGCAAAGACACTCCTCCTAACATTGTCACGCAACCATTCGTAAAGGATGGGGAATTTGGGGGAAGGCATCCTATTGGCCCATCGGTATCTCACAACCACAAGCGCTACCAGGAGGCAACGGAGAGTGATGAGGGAATCAACGTGTCTATTGCTGGAACACTTGATGCCCGCGGGCATCCGCTGGAGCTGCACGAGTCCCTAATCGACCCTACACTTTGGTACGATGCTGAGGGAAACTTTGAGCCACCTCAGCACGTGCTGGACAATGGGTGGTGCCACATATGCCACGACCCAAGCATCACCAACATATTTCACGCACCCTTACCCCAAAAGATGCACGGAAGCATCGAACCAGACGAAATTCTACTGGAGCAGTTTTGGAAGCTGAACAAGGACTCAAATTCCATACTGAAGAAGGCGCAACAGCGCGGGTTTACAACCTTTCAGCAGAACCGCGACAATGTGCTGTCACTTTTTCACCGCACCGACGACACAATGGACCCCGACCAGCAACGTTTAAGCAATGCCGTTTTGGAGACTGAAATGCTCTCGAACGACAGCATAGACAAGAGCGCGGCCGAGGAGGCCACCATAGAGCGCAAAGCATACGGAAAAACCACGTGTTCAAAACAAGGAGACATGTGGGTACTGTCGCCCCTGCAGCGTCTGCGCGACCTTTCCGTTGAGCAGGAGACCGTTCACGCCATGACAAGGGAATGTGACAACATTTTGCGTGCTGAAATACGCAACAAAAATTACAGTCACTCGCGTGGCGCGTCCCAAGTCGAAACCGCAAAGTCTGAGACGCGCAATCGTCGTGCCGAACACGCAAAAGCCACAACTGCTTGCATAAAGCTGGGGCTGGAGCGCTTCGAGGAGTCCTACAATCGCAAGAAGGTTAGAAAGACAATTCCGCCAGGATACCAAGACGTGGCGCACACGGGCCTTAAAGATGCCATCAAAGAGTGTGGGGCGATTGCAGTGCGGCTCAATGCCAGTGGCAAGGGGCGCCAAGTAAATCCCAAGGACAACAACGCACTTATAGGAACGGCAAACCTTGGCTTTGCGCACGGAAAATGGCTGGGGGCCACTGACTTCACACCCTTTGGTCAATGGAGACAGTTCCTTATGCACCTCTTCTCGGCGGGCGTGGGCATTGCTGGGGGAGACGTTAAGCTGATGCTAGAAATGCACTGCCACGCATTCGAGCCGTTTCAGGAAGTGTCATTCTTCTTGCTGCTGTGCGGAGGACCTGGGTCGGGTAAGTCCATGCGCGCAAAGCGATTGATGGCGCTCCTTCCGGACGGTTGGGTAAAGGGGTCGGGGTCTGCCAGCGCCAAGGCCGGAATGAACGGGGGAATGGACTTTCTTTGTGGCCGCCTGGTTTACTACGACGAGATCACCAATGACTTTGCTTCCAACGACTCGGAGCGCATCGAGTACCTTAAAAGCATCACTATGGAGCAGAGAGTGCTCAACACGCGCACCGTGAAGACTGTGGGTGAGGGTGGATTGGACACGTTCACAACGGTGGTTCTCGACTCTCTTCACTACGAGTCTCACCTTATGTGCACCAATTGTGGACCCCTGGGGCTAAAGGCCGACGTGGAGCCGTCTACAAACCGCGCGGCACTGTCCGACCGGTCATGGGCGCACATGGTGCACTCCACGGACGACGACGATGACGCTGGAGCGGTGGAATTTGACCTGCAGACCGCATCGGATGATCTAAAGCAGCACGTGAACAAGTACCGCGTATGCAGCTGCCTCGTGGCCTACGTGCTCATTTTCATCAAGCACATACCATCTTGCAGGCCCAATCTCACATACGCCAACATGCTGTGCAACAAGTGGTACGAAATCCTCGACCGCGAGTACAACATGCAGAAGCCGTCGAAGCGCAAGAGGCTCAAGCTGCGCATGCTATTTGAGCTATTTGCGGTGGAAAGCGCAGTTTTCGAAAAGTTTGCGCTGCAGGAGTCTGGAATGGATTACGAAGACATGCTTCCAGACGCCGATGGCAACTTGTCGCCCTTTTGCATCGAGCAGTTGGTGGATGTGGTGCGAAGCCTTCAGAGGTGCCTCGACTGGGAGGTCATACACACGGCATTCTCGCACAGCTTAGACCATTCACCCATGACGTCGGCGCACCGTTTTCAGATGATGTTGGTGCTCTCGCAACTCCACGGCTGCGAGTTGGACCAGCGAACACTGGATGGCGTTCCGGCCAAGCCACCTTTGGCACCCGAGCCCCCTGCCTGTGGCACTGACAGCCACGAGCCATGGGACCAAACTTTCGACCATGACGTTTTGAACGACATGGAGGCCAACCATTTGCGACAGAACCCAAGAAGTGGAAATTCCGGGTCGTGTGCAGGTCCATCGGCAGCTCCTACAAATGAGGTTCCATTGGGAATGGCACCCGCATCAGACACAGTCGGCGCGCAGTTTACCCAATCGGTTCACGATCCCCCACCTTCGCGCATGCTGCCACCACCCCTTCCTGCGGGGTGGAAAGACCGCGACAACCAACCACTCGTCCCTCCAACAGACTTGGGGGGTAACATTAACAACGTGAATGCCAATACTCTGGGAATGATGGCAAACGGAATGTCTCGCAAAAAGTGTGCTGAATTTTCGGAAGAGATGGCGACGACTCGCGAGATGCGCGCCGAAATGACCAACCGCGCACTGTCCAGGAAGATGAGCCGAGATGGAGTGGACGAGCACCAGCAACTCACGAAATTGTTCACCGACGGACGAGATGCACGCGGAGAGCCTATGCACCGCATGACATCTACGGGAGAAGTGATAAGCGCGAAGCGTGCGGCCGGTGCGTGCATGCCCAACGTTACAGATGTAATGTCGCGCGGCGTTGCTCAAGACTTTGTTAAGTCCATTGTTTGCGGCATGCCTTCAAGCTCATTTGACCAAGACAGTGCAATGATTGGAACCAGGTGCTCGGGTTGGGAGTACGAAATTCTCCCAACAGAGGCGGCGGTCAGGTCACCCGCAGACTTTGAGTTCAACTGGGCTATACTGAACAGATTCAAAAAGAATGGGGAACCTGGCTCTTCCGGTGGAGTAGGTGGAGCGGGTCAAAAGCAAAAGTCGGTGTGGACTAACAGCGCTCGTGTAATCAAGAACGCCACCACTTCCACATCCGGGGGCACTCCCGCTTTCTCGCTCATGAAGAAAGAGTCCATGTCTACGGAAAGCATGCGCGACACACTGTTTCAAATTGCTTACCCAGGCAACGAAAACAAGATCCGAATTCCGCAATATAACGCATCGAACCGTGGTCGACTCAACCGGGATTCGTGCATGCTGTCAGACAACAACACATTTCCGGCAATTCCAGCCGCCATTCCCAAGTCCATTCATCCTCATTGCATGTTCACTTCCGATAAGCAGCTCGACCCCGCGTTTGCAAATTCTGGCGGAATAGAGCGCCCGATGGGGTCCACAGTTGCGCTTTCCGACTTCCAAAAGAGGTTGGACCATCTCACAACTCAGCGGGCCCTCCCTGCATGCATTCTGCCAGAGGGTTTCGAGCGCGGCGTTCCCATAAAGGAAAGCGAGTCGCGCAACGGCATTTACTTCAACAAGCACACGGCAAGCGAGCACTCCGCGCTTGTAGTTGAGTCAGCGCTCTACCTTGCCAATGTTCCTGGAATATCGGGAGGCAACTACGAGGCCGTTCCAGACTCTTTCATCGACCAGGCGTTGAAAGCGACGGCGAAAAATAACAAACGCGTGGATGTGCACATGGAGGAGTCACGCAAAGCAAAAGGCGCTGATTGCACGTCCGAGAATGGCGATCAACCCTCGGAAACTGACCACGTGGACGAGGAGGAGGATGGGGACGAAATGTACGCCGAAAATGAACAGTGTCCGGAACCGGATTGCGACGACTCGGCAGACCTCGATCCGGCTCGCATGGGTGTTACGCACCCGGACTCGGAGGACACTGGAATAAACGCAACAAGGGGCGCAACTGCCGCATCGGCAAGGGCCAGCGTGGATCCATCCATGATGACAAAAGCTCTCCCTCTGGTGTGGGACCAGTTGGCAATCTTCTTTTCACTAAAGATGGCTGCCACTTTGCACAACGACTGCTGTGAATATGTCGACAAGGTGCGGTCCAAGTACCCAGACGTCTTCGAAGATGAAGAACGCGAGGAAACTCTCTCGGGGTTGCCTCAGCTGTCGATGCGCTTTCCAGGGATTAAGGAGTCTGCCTTGTTATTTCCAATGTGCGCAACCGTCCCCCTCGCCCAGTCTCGCTTTTGCGACGTGGCAAAGCAGGTGAAGAGCTCGCGCGCAAGCAAGGGTCTCACGGAATCGGTGCACTCCATGGCGCACGGACGCTCCATCGCATACAACGACCCCGAGGTGGTGGAGCAGGAAGCTTCGGCGCGAGGAGTCGACAGTGGATTTAGAATGGAGGGGAACATATTCGCGCGCAGCACGTGGCAGCGGTTCACTATTTCGGCCATGGACGCGCGTGGCATGCTTACACCTGAAGAAGAAGTCCGCGTTAACGATCAAGGGCTGTGCATGCGCTTGCGCGTTCGCAATCATCGCGCGGCTGTGGGACATCCCGATGCGAGGGTTGAGCTAGATGGGTGCATCCTTGCGCGCCCGCAATCATTCGCTGCAAAAGAAAAAAATAAGCGCAAGTGCTCCGACATTGCAAACAACGACAGCGACGATGATACAGGACCCCAATCTCTCGCATCCAAGCGGCGCGCGTGTGAGCAGGAAGTGAATGACCAGATGATGGTTGAATCTCTGGATGCCGATGTCTCCTGCTAGACCTCTTGTGGTGTTTTTTGTTGGTGTGGTTGCGGTTGCGTTTGCGGTTGTGTGGGTAAGGAGAGGCCGTCGTAGGCGTTGGTGTTGAACTTGGAAAATGTGATGGGCACCATTTAAAAGCTTTGCGTCTTGTGAGATTGGTGGCGCGTAAACGTAAACAGTTTCCGCTTCATCATGGAGGCGCGGTATTTTTATTCAAATAAGTGCCTCGAGTCAAACTTCTACTTGCACCCATTCCAACACGACGGCGTCACGCTACCCACCGCAGAGCACCACCTCATGCGCCAGAAAGCCCTCCTAATGGGCGACGGTAGGGTTGCGCGCACGATCGAGAAGGCCCAGACGCCGCGCGCGGCCAAGTTGCTTGGCAGGAAGGTGGGGCCTTGGAACCAGTCTCGGTGGGACACCAACTGCGACAAGATAATGGAGGACATCCTCGTGTCCAAGTTCACGTCGTCGAAGCGCATGAAGGACTACCTCCTGGGCATCGTCGGCGACTTTTACGAGGCGTCGCCCAGGGACAAGATTTGGGGCATCGGGATCAGCGTCAAGGACGCCGAGAACGGCGTTGCGCACAAGCCGGGATGCAAGAATAAGCTGGGACAGGCGTTGAACCGCGCGAGGGTGCGCGTTGCAAACGTGGTGGCAATCGCATAGTAGTTTCGGTTCCGGTTTGGGAATGTTGTAATGTCTACAAATCAGAGGTTTATATGCCCCCTTTTGCGCACCACTTAGTATCTTAAGATCCAAATGTTGGGGGTGTTGCTTTTCCCTTTTACTTTACCATGTGATGGGGGTGGGAGGTTGGTCAACACGATTTACGTGTCGAGTTACTCGCCTTGGTGCTGTGATGGAAGGTCACATGTCAGCAACGGCAACCTGACTTCTGAGCTTCAAGAGGAAATAAGAGGGATGTTTGTAACGGTTGCACCGCAGATCGATCCACTTAACGAGCATCCCAAATCTCAATATCTGATTTACCACGGCATGTCTCTCGAGATTTACAACTACGAGAGTGCCAGTGGAGAGGTTGACGAATTCCTGTCGGTGTCGTACACCAACTACCCTAGCACGTATCCCCCAAACGAGGCGGTTGGCGTTTCCACAAACTATTCGATTGGATCCAACCGAAACCAGGGAATCTTTGAATCGTTCACCAGCAACAGCGGTCCGGCTATACTTCGAGCGTACTCCGACGATTGCAGTCCGTCACTGCCACCCTACCCAGTCGCACCGCCCCCTTCGCCACCGCCGCCACCACCCCACCAACTTTCCGTGGGAATGCAGTTGTTCTTCATGTTTGCATTTCCTGCAGCCCTAATATCGTTAGGAACCCTCTTGCTGATCGTACACAGGGTCCGTAAGAGCAACAACCAATTTCAAAAGGTTTAGAACTTTTCCATAACACAGCTCTGCCCTTTTATTGCATATAGTGTCTATCGATTTACAAAAATAAAAATGCGTTGGTTTTGGTCTAAAAAAGAAGAGAAAAAAGCAGCAAATGCAATATTTAACACATTTCTCGTGTGCTTTGCGACGGTCTCCATCACAGGTGCCGTTACCCTGATGTACGCTCCAAAGGCGGATGTGCAATTTGCGGATATGGGTGATGAGGCAGTTTGCCTCCGCGCTGAGCGCCGCGCAGACATGCCAATCGTTTACATATCAATAGGGTCGCCAATGCAACGCTTGTCTCTTTTACTGGACCTGGGGTCCGTGGCAGATCCTGAGGAGGAGTCCTTGTTGGTATTCTCAACGCGGCTTCACAAGAGTCTAAGCATGGCATGCAAGGATTTGACGCCGCCTCTCTCTTACAACCAGGAGTGTCACGACCTGGCACTGGTGTCTCTCAACGGCAGCTCGGGTGACCAAAGTCTGGTACACACAAAATTCACATACCAGAACGACAAGTTTGCCTACTCAAGCTTAGGAGGTAAAGATGCGTCTCTCGCCGGCCTTGATGGGCGGTTTAGGTTGTCCAAGAACAAGACGTTCTGGTTGACGACTACGCATTTTTGCTTTGCCCCAATCGCACCATTGCCAGAGGAAAGTCGAGTGCTAAACGTAAAAGTTGTCGACGGAAAGATGAAAACAACGCAGCAGGACTTGCTGGCGTACGACACCAGCCTCGCGTTTGACACACGGTGCAACGAATCTCTAATAAATGCAACGGTGCGACTCTTTCCATCGGAGGCTTCAAGTGAGGCACTGCAATGGCTGAGTCTTAGTGGAAAATTCCTTTACGAATACGGGAGTAGCATCTTAGAGAAGCGGCGACGCGTAGTTGAAGCGGGTGAGAAATGCTCTGCGATTCTGGACGAGCTGCAGCACCAGCGTAACATATACCACACGGACTGTGGGGGACTGGATCTTGGGCAGTGCATGTCGGAAGCTTCGGTTCCTTACCGTCGATTGTCAACGCGCAGGATTCGCATTGACATCGGAGAAGACGCAAACGTCACCATAATTTCCGAACATGCGGAATCTCTAAACTCAATTAAGCAAAACTACACAGAGGCGCTGTTTACGTCACTGGCTCGACTTTTCGTTCTGGTTCTAACGGCGGCGGTGGTTTTTGTTAGGGGCTCACAGAATGCAACCAGCTCAAGGTGGTTGATTACAAACGTTGTTGACACTCTAAGGTGCCGCAAGGCTCACGCGGTTGAGGTCACGCCACAAAGCGTAATACTCAAGTACGACAGATATTCCGTAATGACAGACGGATTTATAAGTGTTTCCGCCTGGCTTGCAAGGTTTTTTGTACTCGTGTATGCGGCAAAGTCGTTTGTGGACGACGGCCAATCCATGGTCGTCTGGTTTCAATCGATTGGTCTCTTCTGTTCCTTCGCGCAGTTTCTACTTCGGCACGCCCTCGAATTTAGTGACGGAAAACACGCTCCGATAACTGCTCTGGGTGGACCAATGTCGGTAATAGATGTGACCTCTGCAGTTCTTATGCTATTCTCAGACGCTCCGCTGATAGGATCAAGTGGCCAAAACTTTGCGGCAACCGGGCGACTTCTCATTGGGTTGCTCATTAGCATCTCCGTGTGCACCAGAATTTGTTTCAGTGCGTCCATGGTATCCGCAATGGCGGTGTCGGCCAACAATGGCGAACGCCAAATTCTCAAGTGTTACAGGATTACGCTCTGCATGGCTGTTATTTTGTGGACTTTTCAGGGTTTGGCCACCTCTGGCACCCTCGCGCTACTGTGCGTGAACCCGGCATCAATCTCGCTGGCACGCTCCCAAACGGGAAACACTGACGTGATCAAGTACGCACTGTTCTTCGGGTTATTGTGCACGAGCCTTCCAACCTACACGAAGGTGGGACTGCGCGTATTTCAGCACGAGTGTAAACCTTGACACTTTTTTCTTAAGCTTATAACCCAACACAAAAAATTATAAGGGTGTGTAGGCGATGGAAGGTGTCGAGTACGTCGAATTAACGGTGGCCTCGTCGCTGTGGAATTGGCAAATCCAACCAACCCCAATGGAGTAGCTCAAGAAGAAAATGGAACATTGTGACTCTTTAGTAAGGGAAATGTCATAGTAGAGAAATTGGGTGCCGAATCCTTTGCATATTTCGCAGCAAGAAAGCGGGGTGGGAAATTCTGACTGGTTCATTTCCGGGAGCGTGTGATTTGTGCGCACGTGTGTCGCCAATGCAACCCCAGAGTGTGTGGGAGACACGTAAAGGGCCGTCGTGGTGGCAAGGTTTGGAGCCGCCGCTTCTTCTTCAACGCCGTACGCCGAGCAGGCGTCGGGGGGTGGTGGTGATTTGGGTGGCACGGGTGGCACCGGTGGCGAGGGTGGCGCGAGTGGCACGGGTGGGGTGAGTGGAGGGAGTGGAGGCATTGGAGGGGGGGC
>TARA_B110000858_G_scaffold125134_2_pt1 | contig 10154 bp, 10 predicted proteins | sample TARA_B110000858 | Tara Oceans TARA_B110000858 (sample SAMEA4398247) | marine metagenome | biome: Polar Biome; feature: [SRF] surface water layer (ENVO:00010504); material: water (ENVO:00002006), including particulate matter (ENVO:01000060) such as... | depth 5 m | reverse complement strand
TTTATTTTCGAGCCAACCGATTTCATTAAATCGTTCGCGATACAGATGGATCGCTTTTAACGTAAGCTCTTCGCCGACCATTTTTGGAAATGTGTCATATAAAGGTGGGCCGATACAAAACTCCAAATACTCGTCGGATGGACGCGGGAGTCCGAGTTTATCGACGGCGTAAAGAATGCACTTGCTAATGCCTTCGAACGAATCGGTTAGCGTACCGTCGAGGTCGAAGTAGACGTGGGATGGCATCGGGATAGCATATCAGTATGGTTAGTATTTGAGCGTTTTTTTTGGACTAGTTTTCGACAAAGAAATTAGGGTAGTTGGTTGATATTGAGCTACTAGTGGCAGGCGGCTTTGTCCTCCATAGCATATGATCAGAACGTTGTTTCTTGCATAATGAGACTCGCAATATTAAGAATCTGAATGATGACTGATCCATTCCTCGAAAATACCGTTTCGCAAACTTGGACGCAATCGCTCGAGCCTCCCGAGGCGGTGCCGGCTGCGGCTGACGTCGTCATCATCGGTGGTGGCATCGTTGGCGTATCCACGGCCTGGTTTCTCGCCAAAAAAGGTATTGATGTAGTGCTTTGCGAGAAGGGCCATATCGCGGGGGAGCAATCAGGGCGGAATTGGGGTTGGGTACGTGCGCAGGGCAGGGATAGCAGAGAAATTCCCATGGTCCTGGAGAGTATGCGCATCTGGGAAGGCCTTAAGGAAGAAATTGGCGAGGATGTCGGATTTGTGCGCGGCGGTTGTTTTTGGACGGCGAATTCTGAAAAAGAATTGCAGGAACAAGAAGACTGGTTGGGTATAGCCAAAGAATACGATATTGGCACGCGTCTGATAGGGTCTAAGGAGTTGCAGCAACTCGTACATGGCTCAGCACTGGGTTGGGCTGGCGCGATGTACACAGAAAGCGACGGCCGTGCAGAGCCACACCTAGCGACACCTGCAATTGCAAGAGCTGCCGTGCAGCACGGTGCGAAAGTTTTAACGGCTTGTGCGGTGCGAGGGATCGAAACGTCAGGCGGCGCTGTGTCCGCGGTTGTTACTGAAAGCGGCACGATAAAAACGTCGACGGTTTTATGTGCCGCTGGTGCCTGGACGTCAATGTTTTGCCGCTCTTTGGACATCAATGTGCCGCAACTCAAGATACGAGGAACCGTAGCAAGAACAGCACCGGCAGAGAACGTTCTGGATGGTGCGATGTTTGGTGATAGTTTGGGAATTCGCCGCCGTCAGGATGGCGGATACACAGTCGCGTATGGGGCGGTGTCCGAACATCCGATAACACCGTCTTCTTTCCGCTATTTCAACAAATTTGTGCCGGCCATGTTGATGGATTTTGGGCATCTACGGCTTTCTTTTGGGCAAGAGTTTGCCGACGAATGGAACACACCCCGCACCTGGTCGCTTGATAAAGCATCACCTTTCGAGGAGACGCGAGTGCTTAATCCATCTCCAACACCTCGCATACTTAAAGCCATTCGACGAAGTCTGGATACAATATTCCCGCAACTGGCAGCGACGCCGTTCGTAGAAGCCTGGGCTGGCATGATCGAAGCGACGCCGGACGTCGTTCCCGTGATCGACTCCATCGGCAATCTGCCAGGCTTTCACATAGCAACCGGATTCAGCGGTCACGGTTTTGGTATCGGACCTGGGGCAGGTAAGGTTATCGCTGGTATGTTGAGCGGTTCCGATTCAGGCATCGATATTTCCGAATTCAGGCTGAGCCGATTTTTTGACGGTAGCCCGATAAAACCCCAGTCATCTATATGAGTGATTGTGATCGACCATCCTGAGAGTTTTTACGCCGCGATAGCCATTGGCGTTCGCGTTTCCGTCGTCTTCCCACAAACTGTTACTACTCGTCTTATCGGTATGCAAGACGATTCGAGGGTAACTGAAGGGGGCTTTGGTGGTAATGAGCACGACGGAATTCTGCAAGCTGACGGCGTTGCGAATATCATCGTGGAGCAGACCCTCGAAGGGCGCTTCATGATCCTAACGCATCCGCAGGTAACGACTTACATACAACGCAAAGCTGGTGACTACGATAGCTGGATCAGGGGCATGCGAAAATTCAGGCGCTCGCTTGCCAAATGATGGCTGAGCGCTGTCCCGACCGGCAGTAAGCTAGCACTGGTCCATCACATTCGTCGATGATGCGAAGTTGCTCCTGAATGGCCTCATGCGCTATCGGCATGCTGGAGACGGGAATGTGGTGGAACGATATTCCAACTTTTACACATTCTACAGAAATAACATCAACCGTAGGTTGATCAAGCTCTTCATGGTCTGGGCGATTACAGATTACCGCACGGAAACCAGCTGCTGCGATTTCGACAAGATCGTGAGGGAAAATCTGTGGTGCTACAGCGTAATTATCTGCAATTCTTGAAATATTCATTTTCGAATTCCGCTAGAAGGTGAGCTCAAGTGCAGCAGGTGCTGAGCGAGCGAGTATGTAGATACTCATGATGATTAGAAAATAGCCGGACCAGATCCTGAGTTTATCTCAATTTATACATTTTGCCAGATAGCTGCTCGCAAAACTGCGCGCGATTTCGGGCCTGATGACAATAATAAGGAGATCGACGCCCTGCCTCTGTGTCGATCTAGGTATAGCGAATGGACAGGTCTTCGAATGCTAACCGACCATGACGCTGTAAGGTTTTGATTTTGTTTAAAATAAAGTGCTTCTTACGCTTTAACCCATGTTGAACTGTCATAGCCTTTTTCTTATGAAGCTAACAGTGTGAAATTTTAATAGTCACAAAGTACTATAAGGTACGACTTCCAATTTCCCATCAATGAAAGGCTATTCCTTGTCAGACGAAAACAATAGAATCATCGGCGGATTAAGTATTAATCCGATATTTGCGGATTTCGTGGAGACAGAACTCCTGCCTGCGATTGGATTTGAGTGTGCGATTTTCTGGAGTGGCGTCGAGTCGATCATCAACGACCTCACTCCTAGAAACCATGAGCTGTTAAAAATTCGCGATGAGCTTCAGGATAAGATCGACGACTGGCATAAGGCTCGGCAAGGAAGCGACTGGGATCACGACGAATACGTCGCGTTCCTGAAGGATATCTCGTACCTCGAGCCAAGCGACACATTCGTGAAGATTGAGACCGCGAATGTAGATGCAGAGCTCGCTAGCGTTGCCGGCCCACAGCTTGTCGTACCCGTGAGCAACGCTCGCTTCGCAATCAATGCAGCCAATGCCCGCTGGGGTAGTCTTTATGATGCTTTGTATGGCACGGATGTTATTGCTGAAGATGAGGATAGGGAGAGTACCGGCGCTTACAACGCTCGCCGCGGTGCAGCGGTTATACGTTACGCAACGGAGTTTCTTGACAAAACTATTCCGCTCGCCGATGCGAGTCATGGCGATGTGAATACTTATGGAATAGACCGTGGCGAAGACGGTGTACGTTTCGTCGCGTCTCATGCGAATGGTGAGACACTAAACCTCAAGTCGCCCGAGCAATTTGTTGGGTTCAAAGAAAGTGAATCTCGCATGCAGTTCTTGTTTCGCAACAACGGTCTGCATATCGAATTACTGATAAATCCCGATCATCCGATCGGGAGGGACGCTACCGCAAACCTTGCTGACGTGATTCTCGAATCAGCACTAACCGCTATTCAAGACTGCGAAGATTCAGTAACTGCCGTTGATGCCGCTGACAAGGTGAGCGTGTATCGCAATTGGCTGGGACTGATGCGCGGTGATCTGACCGCGAGTTTCATGAAAGGCGGCAAAGAGGTGACCCGAGCTCTTGCAAAAGATCGGGTGTACACCTCGATCAACAATGAAGAATTGGTCCTGTCCGGGCGAAGTCTGCTGTTGATTAGAAATGTTGGGCACCTGATGTCAAATGACGCGATTCTCGACGCTGCCGGCGACGAAGTGTTCGAAGGCATCTTAGATGCAATTGTCACCGTGGCCTCTGCACTCACCGATCGTCGTCGTGACGGACTACAACCGAACAGTGGTACAGGCAGTATCTATATCGTGAAGCCGAAGATGCACGGTCCAGCAGAAGTTGCGTATACAGACACGCTCTTTGGCCGCGTTGAGCAATTATTTGATTTGGAGGAAAATACGATCAAGGTCGGCATCATGGATGAGGAACGTCGTACCACCGTTAATTTACCCCTCTGCATAAAGGCAGCGAAAGGCAGAGTTGTTTTTATTAATACCGGTTTTCTGGATCGTACCGGTGACGAAATTCACACCAGCATGCAGGCCGGAATGGTGCTACCCAAAGAAGCTATAAAAGAGCAGGCGTGGGTTCACACCTATGAGGACTGGAACGTCGATGTGGGCATCCGTTGTGGTTTGCCAGGTTTGGCGCAAATCGGAAAAGGGATGTGGCCGAAGCCAGATGAAATGCTTCAGATGGTCGAGACGAAGCAGGCGCATCCTGAAGCTGGAGCGAGCTGCGCTTGGGTGCCATCGCCTACAGCCGCCACCTTGCACGCGATGCATTATCACGCGGTTGACGTGCAGGCAGTTCAGAAGAAGCTTGCCAGCCGGACGCTGGCCAGTCTTGATAAAATCTTGACACCACCGCTTGGCGATGTCTCCACCCTGTCGGCGGACGAAATCCAGAGAGAGATTGAGAACAATGCACAGGGGATTCTCGGATACGTGGTGCGCTGGATTGATCAGGGAGTCGGTTGCTCGAAAGTACCGGACATTACTAACGTTGGCCTAATGGAAGATCGTGCGACTTTGCGGATATCCAGTCAGCATATCGCGAATTGGTTGCTACACGGTGTGACGAGCAAAGAGCAGGTGCTGTCGATCTTCAAACGGATGGCGGAAGTCGTCGACAATCAGAATGACAGTGATGCATCATATATGCGTATGAGTGAAGACATTGACAATAGCATCGCTTTTCAAGCCGCCTGTGCTTTGGTGCTGGAAGGTTGCAACCAACCCAATGGTTACACTGAACCCCTCTTGCACCAGTATCGCCGAAAAAAGAAAGCGGAGCTTGCCCGTTAATTTTTTGACGTGATTTTTTCGCGAACGTTCCTCCTGCTCATCATTCTGATACCGATCGGATCCTGGGCTAACGAAGGCCTGACGATCGCTGTTGCTAGTAATTTTCAACGGACTGCCGCGAAGCTTGCAGCCGAGTTCACTTCAGTTACGCAGACTCCAATAAGGATCAGCGTTGCCTCGACCGGTAATTTATATACTCAGATTATCAACGGTGCACCCTACGATATTTTTCTCGCTGCAGATGTCGAGCGACCAAAGAGGCTGGAAGAAAATGAATTCACTGTTGTTGGCTCCAGAATGACTTACGCGACCGGAGCATTGGTGCTGTGGTCATCGGACAGCTCTTTTGAAGACGGCGGATGTGTTACCGCTATCAAGGACGGCTTATATAGAAAGCTTGCAATAGCAAATCCTGAAATCGCGCCGTACGGTCTGGCCGCGAAGGAGTATCTGCAGGCGATCGGGAATTGGCGTGACGCTTCGAGCCGAATGGTATTTGGTGAAAACATCTCGCAGACACTGCTATTCGCAGTTACCGGCAATGTGACATTCGCATTGGTCGCTCGCGCTCAGGTAGTCGCTGGCTTGCCGGTTGATGCGACGTGCACGTGGAACGTACCGTCGAGTATGCACAGTGATATTGAACAACAAGGTGTTCTATTGACTCACTCAAAGAATCTCGAGTCAGCATGGCGCTTCATGCGTTTTTTGCGTGAACCAAAAGCGATTAAAATAATCGAAAGCAGCGGTTACACGGTTACCGAATAATGGACATTGCCCCCCTTTGGTTATCCCTGCAGTTGGCGTTTGTAACGACCGTGATGCTGATTTTTCTAGGCGCACCATTGGCGTGGTGGTTATCACAAAGTCGATCTCGTTGGCAGCCGGTCGTTCAGGCGATCGTCGCGATGCCTATCGTATTGCCGCCAACGGTATTGGGTTTCTACCTGTTGATAGTGCTTGGCCCAGAGGGCGCGATTGGCAGTTGGTGGGTACGACTCACCGGGGATACTCTAACGTTCTCATTTGCTGGACTCGTGATTGCATCTTGCATATATAGTCTGCCTTTCGCGGTACAGCCGATGCAGAATGCGTTCGAGTCATTATCCCGCAGCAAGCTTGAGGCGGCGTGGACTCTTGGCGCATCAAAGTTGGACGCATTTTTCTCTGTCATCGTACCGCTGTCGTTACGTGGCTTCATTAGTGCCATCGTTCTCGCATTCGCGCACACGCTGGGTGAGTTTGGTGTGGTTCTGATGATTGGCGGTAATATTCCAGGCGAGTCACGAGTCGTTTCGATCGCGATTTATGAGCATGTCGAGACACTCAACTTCGCCGCGGCACATCGACTGTCTCTGGTGCTGATCCTTTTCGCATTCGTTATTCTGTTCGGTATGTTTCTGATTAATCGTCGGTGGCATTCACGATGAATCACATCGAGCTGCATTACTCGCTGCAAAAAGGCGACTTCAAGCTGGAGGTGGATACCCGGATTCCTGCTGCAGGTATCACCGGCGTGTTCGGTGAGTCCGGATCCGGGAAGACCACCTTGTTGCGTTGTATCGCTGGACTTGAGGCGTCGACTGATGGCGACTTGCGTCCAGTGCATCAACGCCGTATTGGGTATGTTTTTCAAGAGTCGCAGCTATTCCCGCACCTGACGGTACAGAAGAATCTGGAGTATGGGCGGCGTAGAAATCCAGATGCTCGCCGGTCTATCGCTGAATTTGCGAGCATACTAGAAGTTGATAGGCTGCTCGATCGTTCAGTAAGTGATTTGTCGGGCGGTGAAGCACAGCGCGTTTGCATTGCTCGGGTACTGTGTCAGGAACCGCAGTTGATACTCATGGATGAGCCGCTGTCTGCACTCGATACACGACGACGTAGCAATATGCTTCCATATCTTGATCGATTGCACGCCGAAACGTCAGTGCCAATTATTTATGTGAGTCATAATATCAACGAAATTTGTCGATTGAGTGACCATCTCGTTCTGCTCGACAATGGCAAGGTCGTCGCGGAAGGTGGCCTGCAAGAGACCTTGGCGAGAATCGACCTGCCACAACTCAGTGGCGAGAATGCCGGGGCGGTTCTCGAGGCCAAACAGTCACGCTACGACGCAGAGTTCGACCTTTCACTGTTCGAGTTTCCGGGTGGCGAGTTGTGGGTGCCGGGGCGTCAGGATACGACTACTGCTCGGTTGAGGATTAGCGCAGGGGATATCAGTTTGAGCCGTGCTTCAGCGGAGTCGAGCACGATTCTCAATATACTTCCCGCCGTCATTGAAGAAACGGTTGCGGAGACTGCGTCTACTCAACTGGTGCGGTTGAGGTTAGGAGCCAGCTTCCTTGTTGCGCGCATTACCCGACGATCATTGCATGAACTAAAACTACAGGTTGGTGACAATGTCTTTGCGCAAATAAAATCAGTCACTGTTCGTTACTGAAACGAGACTTAAGAGCGACTCTTCGGTGATTGTATCCAGTAGTTGTTCAGATACGGCCTCTTCCAGGGAATACTCATGTGTCGATCATATAAGCAATGGTCACGTACAAACCTTGCAAGGAAATGGTATCCAGTATTCCCCTTAAACTCATAACGACCTAGACTTTCCGGTGTAAGATGTTCGCCGCATATTTGAGCGGTGGAACATTGATGGCGAGTACGGACAAGGTTGTAGGAATTATAGGCGGTATGGGCCCGGAGGCGACGGTGGACTTCATGTCTCGTGTCCTATTGGCAACGCCAGCAGTCAAGGATCAGGATCATGTCCGCATGATCGTTGAAAACAACCCCCGAATTCCAAGCAGACAAGCTGCGATGAAAGGCGAGGGCGAGGATCCGGGCGCAGCAATTGCCGCAATCGCGGCTCGTTTGGAGACGGCCGGTGCAGATTTTCTAGTAATGCCCTGCAACCTGGCACATGCGTGGCGAAGTGATATCGAATCCGCTGTCAGTATTCCGTTTATTAGCATCGTTGATCAGTCAGTTCAGTCCGCGCTCCGCCGAAGTGATGATGGTAGTGCTGTCGGTCTCATGACGACGCCTGGCTGTTTCACCGCAGGGCTCTACCAACGAGCTTTAGCAGAGACAGACAGACCAGTGATTTTGCAAACGCCTAATGAACTATCGGCTACGATGCCGCTGGTCGAAAGAATTAAAGGTGGTGACAAGTCGCGCGCGGTAACGACGGGCTTGCGACGCTTGGCCGATGAGCTTATTAACCGCGGTGCGAAGGTCCTGATCGCTGCCTGCACAGAATTCCCGCTTGTCCTCGACGAATCGATGTTTTCTGTCACCTTCATTTCATCGACCGATGTACTCGCAAAGAAAACAGTATCGTTGGCACTTAGCGGCCACCCCTCTTAGAAATTATTAGGAAAAAGATATGAATCTATCCGACTTTCCGCGAGTGCACCTCGCGCACCTTCCGACGCCGCTGGAGCATATGTCACGCTTGAGCGAACACCTTGGCGGTCCGGAAATATTCGTGAAACGTGATGACTGCACAGGCCTCGCAACGGGTGGTAACAAGACTCGGAAGCTTGAGTTCTCAATGGGTGAGGCAGTTAAGCAAGGCGCGGATACGATCATTACCGTTGGAGCGATCCAATCGAACCATGTCCGCCAAGCAGCTGCCGCCGCATGTAAACTTGGTATGGCTTGCGAAGTGCTTCTCGAGAGTCGCGTGCGTGATCCGAGCGAAATTTATGCGAAGTCCGGCAACGTTTTTCTTGATCGAATCTTCGGTGCAAATCTACGGCAATTTGATGCTGGTACCGATTTTAATGTGGCGATGAAGTCAGTCGCCGATGAGGTGAGGGGGGCTGGTGGTACGCCGTATATCATCCCGGGCGGGGCATCGAATGCTGTAGGAGCGTTAGGCTATGTCGACTGCGGTGTCGAAATGTTGGGCCAGTTCAAAGAGCAGAACCTCACAATCGATCATCTCGTTTCAGCTACGGGCAGTGCAGGCACGCATGCGGGCCTTGCTGTTGGACTCCGTGCGAGCGGCAATGACTTACCGATTCTTGGTATCGGAGTAAATGCGCCGCAGGACGTACAAGAAGAGCGTGTTTACAAATTAGCAGTTGAGACAGCGGAGCTTGTCGGTGCAAAGGACTGTGTTGCTCGCGAGGACATTATCGCTGACTGCAGCTATATTGGTTCGGGCTACGGTATGCCGACAGAATCGATGAATGAGGCGATTCTGATGCTAGCTCGTTTCGAGGGCTTACTATTCGATCCCGTTTATAGCGGTAAAGCACTGGCGGGCATGATCGACCACGTTCGTCAGGGTCGGTTCACCAAGGGACAGAATATTGTATTCTTGCATACGGGCGGCTCAGCGGGACTGTTCGCCTACTCAGACACCTTATCAACGTAAGGGCCGATAGCATAGCTCTCCTAACGTGCTGAATTCAAACTTCAATCGTAGGTGTGAAGTACGAGTTTGTGTTCCTACGCTTCAATCAGAGCCATCGATAGTTCTGCCGCAAAAAATTCCGAAATATAGGTAATAAGTCCGTCTCCAATGAAATCTCCGTCAAATCAAACGTCGTTGACGTAATCGCGTTATCCTGCAGGTATTCACACCAGCAAGGACGGCGCGTTGTTTTTGATTCGAGATTTTGACGAAGCTCGGCATTTGACCGGGGTGCGAGCGTGCCTTATTGAGCTACAGGATTTTGAGCGCTCGTTAGATCCTCGTATGCCGTCGGGCGCCGAGATAGTTGATGACTACATTCCAAAAATGCTGAAACGCTGTGTTGAGTGCAATGGAATAGTGCTGGTGGCAGAGTCGAATGAAAAGGTCGCTGGCTTCGCTACGACTCTCATCAAAGTCAGAAGTGAAGAACTCGAGGACGCCAACATTGAGTACGGTCTGATCTCTGATCTAATTGTTTCAAGTCAATTTAGAAAGCGGGGACTTGGGAAGGTGTTATTGCAGGCCGCAGAGTCATACGCTGAGTGCAATGGAGTGAGGTGGTTGAGAGTTTCGGTTCTCGCTGAAAACCACGTCGCAGATAATCTATATGACTCCATGGGGTTCAAAAAGCTGTTCGTTGAGCGCGAGAAAAAACTTACTGGGCCATGATGAGCGTCTCTCACCCTTCCTCCAATGTA
>TARA_B110000858_G_scaffold152803_1_pt1 | contig 10165 bp, 9 predicted proteins | sample TARA_B110000858 | Tara Oceans TARA_B110000858 (sample SAMEA4398247) | marine metagenome | biome: Polar Biome; feature: [SRF] surface water layer (ENVO:00010504); material: water (ENVO:00002006), including particulate matter (ENVO:01000060) such as... | depth 5 m | reverse complement strand
TGAGCGATATGATCAAGCATATCCATTACATCTGCATTTTCTTGATCTGCGGGTTCTGCTACTGCTACATTATCTGTCATAATTTACTCCTCATCACTGACACGATTATCTTTTTGATCTGGTTCATCGGGTTCTTCCTTATCTGCTTGATCTTCCACTTGTTTGATTTGATCATCATCAAATTTAAGAACATTTTTCATTACCCATTCTTTTGAGAAGTAATCACCAACATACTGTTGTACTTGATCAAGTGATTGCAATTTCTCACGAAGTAGTTCTGCTTCTTTCAATTCTGTAAAGTGGTTATCCCTTACAAAGTCAAACATAATCTGGTTTGAAAGATCAGCCCAATCTTCTTCGGCAATAATACCTTTTAGGATTAACTGACGTTTTAACATTTCTCGGAACATCATTGAGAAACGCTTTCGAAGTCTATCAATAAACTTCTGGAATTTTAATTCATCACGAGAAATCTCAGTTGATCTACCAAGATTAAACGTTGCTTCTTGCTCTAACCTTCCAACAGGAACGTTCAATGATCTATACAGCCTTTTCTGAAAGTACACAATATCATCAATTTGTCCAAGGTTTTCGCCACCTGGTAGTGTACTAATCTCTGTACCCTTACCACCTTCACGACGTGGTAGCCAGAAATCTTCAAGCATTGACATATGTTTACGATCATCTTTGATTTCACCTGTTGATGCATCATATACTAATTTGTTCCGATAGCGAGTCATAATTCCTTTCATGTACTCTTCGGATTTACCTTTAGGCATGTTACCAACATCAATATAGAATATACGACGTTCTGGTGCACGCGCAAGTCGGTAGATAACCAATGAATCTTCCATCATCCGCAGCTGATTAATTGGTTTAAGTGCCTTGTGCAAGTATGAAACAACATGCTTTTGAGAAGCGTCAAGAAGTCCTGATGTTGTATATATAACTGAATCTTTAGTTAGTTTTATACCGCTGTTTTGCTGCCCAGGTTTTTCTTGATATATGAAGTATTCATTCTGTCCTTCAATAATACTAGCACCAGTAACAGGATCTTTCTTCTTAATTACTTCTTTAACTTTTCTTAGTTTAGCGGAATCAATTGGACGTATGTCCTGGATCCCTTTCTTTTCATTCTTTTCGTCTACAATTAAATGGTAGCATAATCTACCGTCAACATACCATGATCTAAAAATATCGTGCCCAAGGCCTGCAAAGTTTAGCATATAAAGAATAGAATCAAATTCATCTTGCATTGTATTCTTAATTTTCTTAGACAATTCGGTTTTATCTAAGTCTAGCTTAACTGCAATCTCATCACCACCTGAAACTGACTCGTTTGTAATATCTTCAATAGCAGCATCCACTTCTGGATGCAATGCAACCCCACGATACTTTTGTATCAGAGTTGAATTGTCTTTTGACTTATCGCCATGGATATCGATATATTGACCGTAATGCGATCCAGAGGCGGTTACATATCCTGCACCGTCTTCATCCACTTTTGGAACAATGGATCTTAAATTTTTATCTTTTGTTTCTTGCGTCTTGGATCTTCGAATCTCAAAACCAAAAAGCTTTAAACTATTATCGGCCATGCTTTATCCTTATATTGGAAGCAGGGCGTTTCCGCCCTGCCTTATCTTATGTATACTACTATTAGGAAGTAGTATCTGACTCCCAATATTGCACTTGGAATTCAACAGTGAATCTTTCGATTTCATCATTGGATCCATATGCAAGATCAATTGGTGCCACATTAGTAGGGAAACAGCCCCTGAAGACATAAGACTTCAGTACAGCTTCATCTCTATCTAACTGATCAACCAACAAGTCTGCTTGATAATCAATAGGATTAGTTAGACCAGTGTTTGCTTTGTGAGCATTTACACCGTTCATCCAACGTTCCATTGAATTGCGAACTTTAAAATCAGTGTCATTAATAATAGTTGGTGACCATGTATCAAACGTACGGTCGCCAGCAATTTTAAGTTGTCTACCACGGAAAGGTACTGTAATAATACCCATAATTGATCCAGGTAGCTGGGCAGCTTCGCAAAGGAAAGATGTAATTTCTACATCTCCGCCTGCATAAGCTGGGAAGTTAATTGTAGCCTTAAATAGATTCGGTCTTGCGCCACCGCCTCGTAATTTGGCTTTAAAGTCGTCTACTGCGAGAACCATTGTTTATTTCCTTTCAGCGCTCTTATACCGTACCTACGACTTCTTCAAAGTCAACACCAGTTCTAACCGCAACAAAATTAAGTGTTACGAAGTTAATTGAACGTGCTGGTTTGATGAAGATCGAACATACGAATTCGTTTCTATCTATGACTGCTGCAGTATTATTAGTTTCGTCTGCGACGACCCGGAAGTCTGTAATACCTCGTCGACCCTGTACTTCCCTAAGGAATGGCTCAACAATGTTTACAAATTCTGCGCGAGTAAACTCATCGTTGAATTCAAACATAACATTTCTTGCTGCAATTGCTATTGCTCTTTCAAGAACCAGGAAGAGGCGACGTACGTTAATACGATCAAACGCACTTGGACGAGCCATGTGTGTTTTATCACCAAATAGCAAGATACCTTGCCCTGGAATATTTGCAACTGGGTTAACACCATTTCTATAAAGTAGGTCTCGCTCAGTTTTATTTGGAGTGTATTTCAATGCTGTAACACCAAGATATGCACCACGTCGTTGACCAGCTGGTGAGAACCACGCAGCCGCATTATTGTCTGATGCTGCCATGATACCCGCTGTAGAAGATGCGGCTGGAATGCTGATGTATTGATCGTTATACTTATCATACACTTTGAGATAGTTATTATCACAGAATAGATATGATCCAAATGTGAATGTTTTTGCAGTAGCAATAACGTCAGCGTTTGGAGTAACTGAAGTGATAACATCTGATCGTGCAGGTGATGTAACAACTACACAATCTTTACGTGTGCTTGATGCGATTGCGTTAAGATCATTAACAACAGTTGTTTGATCTGTACGGCTAACCATACCTGGAGCAATAAGGAAGTCAACTTGGATATTATCCTTGTCTTCGTACTTATCAAAACCAGTTGCATACTGACTTGTAGTCAATGCTGCTGAGTTAGTGCCAGCTGCAAGTGAGATAGATTGAGCTGAATGAACAAAACCAGCGGTAAAGTCTTTACCATCTGCTATTGCCGTACCACAATTTGAACTGAAGTCAGAATCGGTTACGTTACCGAAGCCTGCCATCCAGACATACTGTGATCTATCGTTAATGACGTCTAAAATATAGTTGCTTGACCCGTCAGCTGTTTTGGCGTCATTCGCTGCGGATACAAATGGGAACGATTCAAGAATTGTTCCTTTTGTTCCAGTGAATTCACCGTCTTGGTCAACTACTACAACGTGCATTTCGTCTTTTGAAGCGCCGCGGTTTGCAGCGTAGTCTGATGTTATAGGTGCACCATCGAAATTGTTTTCGTAGGTCCATCCTGTAAATGCCGCGTCTGATGCGCTATCTACACCTTGTAAGAAGTGAACTTGCAAACTGTTACCAAGCGCGCCTGGGTATTTGCCAACAAACGTATGTTTGTCTGAATCTCTTGCTGCCAATTGGAAGTCAAAAGAATTTAGGTTCTTAATTCTTGCGGTGGCTGATGCTCGTGCATCGCCTGCGTTAAGACTTTCTCCTCCACCCTCTGTTGCTTCCCGAACAACATATAATGAGTTTGCATATCTTAAAAAATATGCAGCGGAGTGAAAGTCGATTGTGTTCGTTTTACTTGGACTACCGAATGTTGAGACTAAACCTGCTTCGTCTGCTACTAAAACTGGGGAATCGACTGGACCCCAATTAAAATCGCCTACAAAGGCTCCTGTGGTTGATGCTACGTTGGGCACCACGCCGGATAGGTCAATCTCTTTAACGGTAATTGCCGGGGACTCTGATACTGCCATGACTCTTTCCCTTTAAATGAGTTTAATGATATGGTTTTCATACTAAGGTTGTACCCTTACGGATATTCATTACTCTTATTTATAAGAAATAATATTTCAAAAATCTGTTTGATCATAGTCAACCGCCCAAGGTTTTCCCATGTCTTCTCTTCTTTGTAGTTCACTCATGTGTTCAGACCCATTGTCATAGAACCCAGCAAAAACAACATCTTCTTCAATCGCTCTTGCTCTCTCTTCAAACATAAACTGTTTTAAATTAATGTCAGTCATATCTGTAAACATTTCTGTTGTAGCAAAATAACCAAACATCACTAGGTTCATCATCAGGTCGTCGTGATTGCCAGGTGAAGCCTCGTATGATTGCCCTCTCGCAACAAAGGTAGAACATTCAACTATAGTATTTACATCGTTGATTTTAAGTTTATTGTTTTCAATAATATCTTTAATGCCAGAACAACCAAGTCTTTTAGTTTTACGAGTCATTTCAACACCAATACCATCTGACTTAATAACAGATGACATGTGCATATTTTCATATTCTAATTCATGATATAAACCTCGTGTAACAAGAACCCCATGATCGTTTGATTCTACAATAACATATGCTTTATTGTAGGAATTCGCGTACTTATATATAATATCAGGGAAGAGAATCGGAGAGATAGAATTACATCGATAAACTGCAACCTGATTAAAAGGTTTACTTGTTACATCGAGCACGTTAAACGTAGAATAATCCTGACCTCTTCCCTTCGCAACATCAACAGTAATAACATATTCATGATTTTTCGCGGGTTCATTATACATTAATAAATCACCGCCTTCAAAAATATGAACGGGGTCAATAGATTTCATTCCCATTAATGCTTCAGCGCCGATTAAAGTATCGCCTGTGCCAAAGAATGTATTACCAAATTCTTGATCAAACTGCAATTGTGATGTATTTGCGACTGTTTCAAGCTTCCATTTATCATCACGACCCGGCACATCCCACCAGTCAACTCGAAATGATTTAAACGCATTGGTTTTCTGTATTGATCCCTGCCAAATATTATAGAATTGATTACCAATACCATTAGCAGTTGATGTAATAATTACTTTTGTATCTTTACCGGATGAAATAACTGGGTAAGTTGATGTATAAAATTCGGTAGCATTTTCAATAAATGCAAACTCATCAAGAAATAGTAGCGAGATAGATAAACCACGAATTGATGATCCTGAGGTTGCTGCTGCTAATATCTTTGAATTATTGCCAAATTCAATTGAACCCTTATTGAGTGTCTTTGTTCCAGGCTGTAAAAAGAACGGTAAGTTTTCGAGCATCAGTGTAACACGAGATAACATCTCGCGAGCAGTTGCACCTTTGTTTGCCAAAATAGCAATATTCTTTTCACTATTAAATAAAGCATACCAAAGTAAATAAGCAACCGATGATATCGATTTACCAGATTGTCGGCATGCAAGAACAATTGAAAATCGATTATCATTAAAGTGATTAAACATTTGTTCTTGATAATCATAAAGTTCAAACGGAACCAAACCTTCATTCAAAGATATGATCTTGCAATATGTCCGTGCAAAATATGCCGGATTCTGCATACATTTTTGATATTCGAGTATTTCTTGTTGAGTCCAGGCTTGAACAATCCCATCTCGCTTTACAAGTGGATTGCCAAGGTAACCCTCATTACCATTAATAATATTATTCATCTTTTAAGTGTGGCGTAATATCTACCACATTATTCTCCTTTGCACTCTTCACATCTTGTAACATTCTTTGTAGATCAGCAGTTGATCCTACATAAACATTATTATTTGTCGTGCCATTTTCAATCTGTTTTAAAGGGTCTGTATTAATATCTTTATGCTTCTTATTTAAATCAAGAAGTTTATCGTTTATATCTGCTGTATTTTTCATTAAGCCAGAAAGAACTTCGAATGCTCTCGGATGTTCACTTTCCCGTGCAACCTCAATCATATCTTCTAAAGCGCCACGGCCTTTTTCAATCAAATCAAATAATACTTCTCTTGAGTATTGGTAATCATTATCAACATTTTTATTATCTTCTTTAGACATAATGTGGCCACCCTGACTTATCACTATCACCATCTGTCATACTAAATATATTTGTTGAAAACCCGTAGTCCGAATCAGGTGATGCACCTAATGGATTCGGTTCAACAGTAATACGAGCAGATGGGCTGAAGTATGTAAATGCACCATCAGAATCAATACCTGTAACCAGTGTTGTTCCATCCGAATCTCTTAGTGCGCTTGTAGTATATGTATCGACAATTGCTTTACGAATAATTTTAGCTGTATCAATCGGTCCATAAAAGTTTGCAGTCATTTCAAAATCAAGTGTATATTGGATAATGCGTCTTGTATCTAACGCACCTTCGTATGCATCTGAATATGTAACTCCGTTTAAAGTAATCGGAACATCTTCAGAAATATCTTCATATCCTGTAGTGCCAGCAAACGGTTTAATTGATATTGTATATTGTGGTGCAAAGTATGGAATAATCTGCTCGATTATTTGTAATGCATCATCTTGTGTTTTTGTATACAAATTTAATTGAAATTGAATCTTATATGGTGTAAACGTGTAAACTTTATTACGAGTATTACCTGAACCTTTATTTTGATTTGTCATCTTTGTCAATTGCCGCACTGAATCGTATGAATATGCAACAATTTCAAATGACATTCTTGGCAGCTTAATTGCTGTTTTTGTATCTGTATCAAGATCGGGGTTTGCACGGATGCGGGATAAAAAGCTTGAACTCGGCGCATACGCTAATGGTACGCGAGCCTGGGAAATAACACCACCTGATGAATTCTTTCGAAGTACATATAAGTTATTAAATAACGAACCAAACATTGCCACGCTTTTTCGAATTCTTCCATGGTAAAAATGATTACCTAACATTACTGTACATCTCCAAACGGGTTACCTTCACTGAAATCTAAAAAGCCCATATCATCGGCTGTTGTTTCAAAGAATGAATTTGCTTCATTTTCTGATAACTTATTATCTTCTCCAGTTGCTGTAACGGTTACTACACTTCCATCCGCAGCACTTACCAGCTGCAACGTTGTCCAGGTATGATATAGACCATCAGATGCACCGGAGTGAATAACACTTAGAATCTTATCTGAATCATTCCATTTTGCAACCTCACCAGACATAACAACACCGTCTGCGAATGTTTGAGTAACTGTATTGCCAACATGGAATCCTTCACTTGCACTATCGAGTGTAAGATTATATGTGTACGCACCAGACGTTTCAATCGCATCAATAGTAGCAATTCCTGTGTCAAGATCTTCACCTGCATATTCGAATGCTTCACAACGAAGTTTGTAAGTTGGTAAATTCTTTAATTGATAAAACGGTTGTTCATGCTCAACATGCATAATTTGAAACAGGCTTTGCGACATTGGTAGATAAATTAAATCACCTTCAAGCGGTCGAATAGATACTACTTCATTATCATTTCTTTGCACCGTATGAAGCCAGCGACGTCGCGCTACAATAAATGTAGCAGTGTCTCGTATTTCTATACCAAACTTTGTAAAGAGATCTCCTTCTCCCTCAAAGCCTTCTGTGTTTTCAATATACATTTCAAGTTTATAAGCCGAATTGAATAGGCTTGGCACATCTTCGCCGAGTATCTTATCTTCGTTTACAATATCTCGTGGAAGATAATATACATCTTGCCCATACATTTTAAGGGCTTCGATAGCAATATCTTCGTATAAGTTTTGTTCTGATTTAACCTTCTGGCTAAAATATACATTCGTTGCCATTTAATTATCCTACAAAAAAGTCAGGTGGCATCTCGTGCTCGAGCCTCAATCGCTCTCGTAGCTTATCTATCTCAGTTGTCGCATCATCAAATATCTGCCGACCATTTAATGTTACACCACCCGGAAGCTGCATTCCTTCGAATTTAATTAGATTTGCTCCCCACTGCTGTTTAATCAACGCGGTTAAATATTCTTTTAGCCACATGTCATTATATATCTTACTGAAATCGCCAGGGTTTACAATTTTGTATGCTTCATATACAATATACTGCCCGGCTTTAATATCTTTATCTTTAAAATCGCCGTGAATATATAGTCGGTTTTGTTTACGAGAATACGTTGTTTGTGGTTCCCCGTTTAATTTCATGTCTAGCATTGAAAGGTATTGGTTCATTTGCTCGTAAAAAGCCAAGTCACCACCAAAGTTTTGCATATTAGCGACATCATTCAACATCATTTGGTATTTGAGACCAAACATATTTGTACCTGCACCAAATGCAGAAGATAAAGAAAACATTCGACTTACGTATAAAATATCGTCGCCAACACTAACATATTCATTCGATACATCACTATCACCAATCAAGGTTGATATGTATGTTCTAAATGTTGCTTCGCTATGATACTCTTGCCAGTATTGTAATGCTTCATCAGTGCGATCTTCAAGTTGATCAGGGTCCACATTAATTTCTAATACAGGTTCACCAAGTCTTCGAAGACAGTAGTCTATCAGAGTTTGCCTCGAGTTAGGAGCTGCCATTTTTTATTCCTTAATCATTTAGATTATCATAATACGTTTTGCTTAATTCACCAGTTATGCCGGTTTTATCAATTCGACGGCAGCTTACATAAATTTGATCTTGGGTTTGCCCATTATGCTTTCGAGTTAATATTCCACTAGTCGCTCCACGAAGAGTTGATCCATTGTCATATGCCCATTTAGTAGCAGTACCCGATCTATTATTAATTGTAACAAATGCCATTACTTATTCCTTATGAACCAGGTGATCGAATTGTTTTGAGTGTAGAGCCTGCAGCGTTCTTAATTAATACTGTGCTTGCACTTGAGAACATTGAAGATGTAACTCCTGCAACATTAAACGTTCTGTTAGCCGCGATAGTACCACCACCTGTTAATCCGGTACCGGCAGTTAATGTAATACTAGTGTGATCAATATGTTCATTGGCTACAAATCCAGATAAGTTATCATGAACAATTGCACCGTCGTTTGTAGTTATATTATTTGCATTGACCGTAATACCTGTGCCAGCAATAACATTAAGAGTTCTACTTGCTGCGATTGTACCGCCACCAGTCATACCAGCGCCAGCTACAACTGAGACACCAGAGTGATCAATATGTTCGTTAGCAACAAAGCCACTTAAGTTATCATGGACAATTGCACCATCATTAGTTGCAATGTCATTTGCGTTGACCGTAATACCTGTACCTGCAATCGCATTCACAGTAACTGTTCCAGATGTTCCGCCGCCGGTCATACCTGCACCAGCAGTAACACCTGTAATATCACCTACATTTGTTGTCCAACCAACGTCATTATTAAAATCACTTAGTGTTATTTCACTAATAAGTTTTCTTCGGTCTGCACCATTATCAAGAAGAATCAATTCATCTTCAGTGCCAACAACCGCAGCTGTCATATCTGTAAGTTCTGATAGATCAACTGTAAGGGTTCTGGTTGCTGCAATTGTACCGCCACCAGAAAGCCCGACACCAGCGGTTATACTTACACCAGAGTGATCTATATGTTCGTTTGCTACAAACCCGGATAAGTTATCATGAACAATTGCCCCGTCGTTGGTTTGAATATCATTTGCGTTGACTGTAATACCAGTTCCCGCAATAACGTTTAGGGTTCGTGTAGCTGCTATCGTACCACCACCGGTCATACCAGCACCAGCAGTAACTGAAACACCAGAGTGATCGATGTGTTCATTAGCAACAAATCCACTTAAGTTATCATGAACAATTGCCCCGTCGTTGGTTTGAATATCATTTGCGTTAACTGTAATACCAGTACCAGCAATGACGTTCAGTGTTCTTGTCGCAGCTATTGTACCACCACCAGTCATACCAGCACCGGCTGTAATCGTTACACCACCGTGAGCAACATGCTCATCAGCAACAAATCCTGATAAGTTGTCATGAACAATTGCACCGTCGTTCGTAGTTATATTATCTGCATTAACTGTTATTCCTGTGCCAGCTATAACATTGAGGGTTCTACTTGCCCCAAGTGTACCACCGCCAGTCATTCCAGCGCCAGCTACAATCGATCTTCCTTCAAGCCCGGCAACATCTACGCCGTCAACTGTTCCGGTTAATACAATATTACCCTGGACATCCCAGTTTTTATTTGTTTGAAATTTGTCACCTG
>TARA_B110000858_G_scaffold194114_1_pt1 | contig 10179 bp, 4 predicted proteins | sample TARA_B110000858 | Tara Oceans TARA_B110000858 (sample SAMEA4398247) | marine metagenome | biome: Polar Biome; feature: [SRF] surface water layer (ENVO:00010504); material: water (ENVO:00002006), including particulate matter (ENVO:01000060) such as... | depth 5 m | reverse complement strand
AATCATCAGGAGTAATATAAATAATAGATGGTTCTATCTTATTTGTTTCATTATTTTTAGAAGCAAGATCTAATTCTGCATCATCTATGTCTCCTATTAACTTGTTTATTTCAATAGAAATTGCTTTCTTAGAATCGAAGTCACTTTTAGCAGTCTCATAAATACCCTGAGCCTGAGTTAAAGCAGCATCTAATTCCTCATCATTAGGTTCATCTAGAAGATTATTTTCTGCCGCAGTTAAAGCAGTTAGAGAAGTTGCGACATTAATTTGTGCCTGAGTTAAATTATCTTCATAAGTATCTTTCGTTTGATGATTATTATAAGCTTCATTTAATGCGTTTAAATAAGTAAAAGCATTCTGGTGTTCGGATGTCGACTTATTTATTAAAATTGTACTTAATGCATACATATCACTTAAAACCCCATAATTACTTATATTTTTTTGGGAGGTATCTGTTAATAAAGAGTCGTAATAATCATTCGCATCATACTTGCTAGCCTTTGTCCATTTAAAACCATAATTAGTATCATTAAAATCCGTTTCAATATCATTAAAAGTTGTAAAAGTAATTTTTTTTGATATAGTATTAATCCGCTTTATATCATTTAAAGAAATATATAAATAATCTCCTGTGTTAAAAACATTTTTTTTAATTTTAACATTTGTAATTGTATCATCTACCTTATTTATATTGTTAAATATGCTTGTTTCGCTATAAAAAGTTTTATCAGCATCAGATTTAACAAATATTTCAGTTTTTAAAGTTTTAATATAAATACAGTTTTTAATATCATCAATAATATCAACATAAAATTCAGTATTATCTACAAATGTTGCGCAATCACTATCTACGTTGATTGTTATTTTCTCTAAAATATCATCCATATCTTATAATTGTTATACAAATTAATTATTTATATAAGAATAAATTTATTTATTATAAATAATGATTAAAACTCTTAATTTTTATAATAATAATTTTAAAGCAATAATATACAACATATGTTCTATATTTTATATTATTACAAATTTATTTATCCCGTTATATAGCGACGAAATTATATATTTTAATTCAAATGCAATTGAAAAAATAGTAATTAATTATAAAATAACCGATGTAAATAAAAAAGAAAATTTTTTAAATTTTATGAATAATTTAATTGAAAAAAACGATGATATTATTACAAAATTAGAAAATGAAAGAATAAATAATGAGAAACTTACTAATTTTGTAGTAGATACAGATGATATCGAGAATGAATATAGTGAAGATTCTGATACTTATTAAATTTTTAAAATAGATAGTTTTTTATACCAATTTTTTATATAAATATCTTCTTTTGTTAGTTCTTTTCCATAACAATTTGTTAATAAACGATTATCTAATTTTATATTATCTATTAATTTTTCATATAAATTAATATATTGTTGTGTATCTTCTAAAACGGTATTATGTCTATAATCAATATATTTTGATATTAAATATGTTAGATAATAACTATATAAAAAACACAAAATAGTATCTATACTTCCTACTGTAAAACCGTTTATTTTTTGTATAGAAAAACAATTATTAACAACATTGATGATTGATATTAAACTAACCCTTTTTTTTGTAGAATTATTTTCAATAACAATTCTAAATCTTTTTTCTAATATATCAACACTATTTGTAGTATATGTTTTATCAAGTTTAATAATATTATATTTTTTAATATCAATATTATTCCTTACAATTTTGATAATATCATTGCATGTATTTTTATATTTATTAGATAATATAACAAATATATTTGAATAACTATTAATTCTACAACAATTTGCATCTTTAATATTATTAATTAATTTTATAGCATAATTATCAATAATAGGACAATTGTTAGTTTTAATATAATATAATAATTTATTTATACAATTATTCCAATCATTTGGAATTTTTAAATAAATTTTGTCATTAATATTTAATTTACAATTACTTCTTAATTGATTAAATTTTTTATTAAAATAAACTTTATTTAATATATTAGATCTAATATATATTTTTTCCCATCTATAATAAGAACCTTCCGGGCGAGCAAGTTCATAATGCATATTTCTTTTCATTAAATACAATGGTATAATTTTAAAATTATCTTTATAATGAATCAATAAATCATTATGTTTTTCATAAGCGTGAATTCTTAAATAAATATCATAAATTTTTTTATCCAATTGTGTTATATCTAATATATTTAATGTCCCAACATATAATTTAAAAGTATTTTCATGTTTTGCTAATTTAACTTTAATTAATTTATATTTTAATTTTTTTAATTTTTTTGCTAATATAATAACATCTTTTTTTGCCGAATAAGAGTAACAATCAAAATCCACTTGAGTATAATCTTTATAAATCTTTTTATTTTCTGGAAGAATTAAATTAAGAGCATAACCACCATATAATATTAAATTTTTGTATTTAATATATTTTTCAACAATTTTAAATATTAATCTATTACCATCAATTTCTTTTTTCAATTTATTAATTTCTATATTATTAACAATACTTTTGATATTATCAGTCATTCTTAATAATAATAGTGATTTAAAATGTATTAGTTGAATTTATGAAATAATCTCTATTCATAAAAGAAGCTTTTTTCAACACATTAGTATTTTTCTTTATTTTTATTACAGGTACAGGTTTTTTACCTATAAATTGTTCTATAAACACACCATGTGTTTTAGTAAATTGTTCTCGTTCATCAACATATTTTTCTAACTTATTGTCTAATATACTATCATTTGTTATAGTAGAGTTATTAAATACATTATCATTGTTTAAATTTAAAGTATCCAAATTTAAACTTGTTTCAATTTTAATATCATCTTGGTTATCATCTATTTTTTTAAAACTATCATATTTATCTTTATCATGAAAATTATCAGTGTTATTTAATTTATGATATTTATCATATCTCATAATATCATTTGCTTTATCCGTCAATTGTTGAATTGAGAAATAATTTTTAAATATCATTTCAATATTATTTTTATTGATATCTTTATTTGCATTAATATCATCTTTGAAATCATTAAATTTACTATTAATAAATAAAGCTCTTAAAAGATATTCATTATATTGTAATAATTGTTCATAAATATCTTTAATTGGTCTTAATAAATAATTAGGAATTTCTTCTTCGAGTTCTTTAAAATAATTATCTGCTATTATTTTATGTAAATTATCTGTAGCATAATTATATGTTATATTTCTATTAGTTTCATTTGATTGTAAAGAAATAACATTTTTATATTCATCACTATTTATTATAATATTTCTAATATCATTAATTTTTATATTATAGTTTTTAATCTTTATTTTATATTCATTTATTTCACGTGATGTAGGTTGTCTGTATAATAATTCTTTAAAAGTTATTATTATTTTATATTCTATTTCATTATCAAACCCTATTCTATCTTTATTTAATTCTGCTAAATTATTATGATATGGTAAATAAGAATCACTTATTGGGTCTGTAAAATTATATTTAATATCATTTTTAGTATTCATTATATTATTTTCCCTTATCTCTAATTCATATATATTTTTTTTTAATTCTTCACGCTCTGTAATTATTTTTTCTTTTTCTAGTTTATTTTGTTTAATTCTATTATTAAATTTTAATTTTGTTAATGACATTTCTTCTTTATATTCATCGTTTAAATCTCTATCGTTTAATGAATAATAATTAACAATTTTGTCTCCATTATTGTTATTTAATTTATTATCAAGATTATCAATATTTTCATTTTTACTAGTAACTAATACTATTATTCCTGGATTTCCTTTTGATAATATATTTCTGAAATTTTTAACTAAATCTGTTTCGTTTGTAATTAGAATGCTACCATCTCCGCCTTTTCCAACTATATTAATATTTTTGTTTATATAATCACCATATTTATTAGTAAATTCTTCTTCTATTTCACTATTTAACTCTCCGTAATAACCACCATTTCCACCAATGCTTACAATAAAATTATTTTCATATTTATATATATTATCAATTTTACTTCCAATACCACCATAACCAATATCAGTATTTGTTGGTGTTTTCCCTTCATATATTTTTTCAACATTATCATAACTATTATATTTTTCTAAATTAAACCCAGATCCACCTCCTCCACCACCATATAAACTATTATTTTTAAACAAGGAAGAACCACCTGTACCACTTACACCATTACCAAATCCCCCAATAGCCATTTTTTTACCAGCCCCACCACCTGCACCGCTTGAGAAATTTTTATGACCAATTATACCACTAATAGGTGTATTTGTATGCATAGAATTAAATCCACCACCTCCACCACCACCAGCAACAATTATTCTTTCAAATTTAGAATCATCCAGTTTTTCTATCGACGAATTAAAACCTTGTTTACCATTACTATCGCTTTCTATTATACCAGGTTCTCCACCTGAACCAACTGTTATATCATATGTTCCTTTAGTAAATTTAACATTATTATAATATTTTGCATCACCCGCTCCTCCACCACCACCACCATATCCACCACCTCCACCACCTGCGACAATTAAAATATCAACAAATTTATCTTCGTCGAAATTTATTTTGTATACTTTTCTATCAGATATATTATCATTGTTAAAAATAAGTTTATTATTATCATCAATATTGCTAATAAATTTAGTTTTATTATAATTACTATATTCAATATTAAAATTATCTATTTTATTCCATTTATTTTCCCTATAAATAAATATTGTTTTTTCGTTTGATACGATAATTGAATTTTCATGTGAAGAATTTTGTTTTTTATGTATACCAATATAATTAATATATTTAATATATTCTTTAGGGTATTCTAATTTTTTAATTTCTTTATCATACATATTTAAATTATTGTCAAATGTAATAATATTTATTTCATTATCTGTAGTTATCAAATATAAATCATAGTAAGTAGCTTTATCTTCTTCATTAAATAATATAAAATTATAATCCAAATCAAATAATTTTATAGTTTCACCACTTTCATATTTATATATTTCATTAATAGAATGTTCTGTCGGTACTAAATAACTATTAGTTAAACCCTCCTTTATTATAATTTTTTTGGGTTGTAAAGCATAAGTATTTATTAATGAATTAGTAGTTAATGTATTTGTATTATTTAAGTCAATCATTATAATATTTTTTTTATCTTTTAATAATCCGATTAAAAATGATTTATTATTTAATACATTTGTATAATATTTAATATCAATAATATATGTATTGAATATTTGCGTTAAATCATAATAAAATTCATATCCATTTGTATTAAATCCAACTATTTCATATTTTTCCAACTGTAATTCTGTAAAATTTTTTATTAAAACTATAAAATTTTTATTTTTCTTATCATATATAATTTTATTTATTTTTCGTTGTTTTACAAAATTTTCATTGTTATTTTCATATAGATAATATTTTAATAAATTAGATTTAAAAATATATTTATTTTCAATATTATTATCAAAATTTTCAGTTTCGTTTGATAAATTGATATATTGAATACTTGTTTCTGATCTATATATTTTATTATCAAATCTTAATATATTATCTTTGCCAAATGTTGTAAATATTATTTTATTTGGTATTTCTTTGCCTTCTGATAATTTGGTTTCAATTATTATATTGTCAATTATTATATTTTTGTAATTTAATATATCAATATCTTCTTTATTAATTTCAGAATAATGTGAATATTTTTCTAGTATATCGTTATTATTATCATAATTTTTATCAAAATTTAATTTTGTCCAATTATTTGATTTGTCATTCGTATAATATATAGATATATTACCTGATATTTTTGATTTTACTCCAACAAAACCATAATTATAATCATTTGTATAACAAATTGCTGTAATTTCTATTTCTTCTAATATATTTATTCTACTTTTTGATAAACCACCATTTGTTTGTAATATAAATATATCATTATTATTTGTTATATAATATATAGATTTATTGTTATTATAAACAGCATAATTTACATCAATAAATTTTATATCACAATTATTATCATTACAATTTAAATTATGTAATTCATTTTTAATATCTAATATATTGAACGAATTATCTACTAATTCTGATTGTGAAAAATTCTCCTTTTTTTTATTTAATATCATATAAGAAATTATTCCAATAATTAATATAATTAATAATATATTAATATATTTCATACTTAATATATTAACAGAAATTATATGAAAAGAATATGCATAATTGGGAATAATATAATTAGTTTGTACAATGCACTTAAATATAATGAAAATAATATAGAAATACACATTTATGAAAAAAAAAATAATATTGAATATATAAATACTAATGATAATTATGTTTTTTGTTTATTTAACGATAATCATAAATCATATATTAATTTGTTAAAAAAATTTAGTATCAAATATTCTAAAATAAATCTACAATATAATGATAAAATATATAATATTATAAATATGGTAATTGACAAAAGTAAGTTATTGCCAAATAATATATCAAATTCTTATTCTTTTATTGAATTATGTAAAAATTTTCTATCAAATAGTGATTATGATTATATCAATAATATAGCAAATAATAATAATATATTGAATTATATAAATGGTAATGATTTTATAAATATTATAAATAACGACCTTAATAAAAAATTAAATTTTTATTATATTAAAGAAGAAAATATAAATGAATTAATTAATAAACTTTTAATATATTTAAATAAAAATAATAATATTAAATTTTTTTATAATACTAAAATTAATAAAATTAATTATAATAGTCGTGACAATTTTTTTATATTGAATGATAATATTATAAAATATAATTATATTATATCAACTATTTCAAAAAAAAATTTAATTGAATTAAATATTTGGAATCAAAATCAAATAAGACAATTAAATTCGGTTGTTAATATTAATATGTATAATGTAAAAGAATTAATTGATATCATTATAAATATTGATAATTTAATGATTATTAATAATCAAGAATATGATATAAAAGAATTATTATTAAATAATTTACAATTTATATATCCTCAATTAAAAAATAAAAATAAAAAATTATCAATTTGGAAAACATATGATAATAATAATATACACGGTAAAATTATGTTTAGAGAAAGAGTAAAATTTTTATATAATAATAAATTTTATTTATGCAATTTAGGTTATTCAAGTAGTAATATATTTATAAATTATATTTTTGATAATATTGACAAAACAAATTTTATTAAAAAAAAGAAATAACCCTTATTATACACATAATATTTATTTTTTAAAATTATTATTTTTATAAATGTAATAATTTAAATTATTTTTATAAATAAATATTATGGTAATATAGAATTATTAATATATTTAGATGAGTTGTAAAAACATTACTAATATTTCTAAAGATATGTGTAATAAACTTTGTACAAAATATGTTCAGAGTAATGATAATGACGAAATATATCAAGCACAATTTGACATATGTATGAATGGAACTACTGCTATTGATGGTTGCGTAGATAGAATAGAAACTGAATTAAACCCGTTGGATATTACCAATAATTTTATTTTCTTAAATAGTTCAGATATTACAGAACAATCTTTAAATAAGATTACCGAAAAATCTAAAGATTTACTAAATTTTAAAAAAGACGATATTCTAAATACAATTGATTATATGCAAGATATTACACTACAAGGCGATAAAAAATGTTACTCTCGTATTGGTATAAAATGGGTGAAAATTATGAATAGTTCGAATATTAATAATAATAAAAACGAAATTATTAATCATGTAAATCACGAATATAAATTTATTGATGATTTTATAAAATATTCAGCTTTCGGTCTAAAATGGAAAATAATAGATGAATCTAATTTATTACCAACTAAAAATATATTATTGACAAAAGCAAGTTTATCTGAAAACGTCTCGCCAAAAACAGTATTAACAGATAACGCATATGATTATTTAGAAAATGAATTAAAAAACCCGAATAGAAAAATAACCGATATTATATATTTTACAAAAGATGAATTAATTAATAATGATTTATTTCTTGAAAACAGGTCTTTATTAAAGATAAACCCAAATTCATATATTAAAATTTCAGATTCTTCAGGTATAGTAGTATATTATCAACCTTATAATTATATTTTACCTAGCGAACCACTTGATGCAAGTATTCAAAATGAATTTAATTTTGGCAAAAATGCTTTAGATTTCGCTTTAAATACTAGATTTGAAAATAATTTTTTTGATTTAACTTCAGACGATTTTGTTATTAATAGTTTAGGAGATATATATATTCCAGTAATTGGTTGTCGAAATTATGATATTGACGGGGTTATTAATCTAGGAGATTTGGATGGATGTATTCGTGTAGAAAATTTGTTATCAGATAATTGTTTCGACGATAATAGCAATGGAAATATGATAAAAAGGAAAGATGTACCCGAATATATATTAAATAACGATTCGCATAGCGCATGTATAGATAAAGTATTGACATTTGGTAATAAAAATGAATTACGAGAAATAGTTAAGTTTGTTTTACAAAATGAAGTAATAAAAGAAAAATTAAATGACATGATGGGGATATTTGTTTTTGACAAATACAAAGAGATTGAACAATTAATTCAGACAGAACTAGAACATTATTCCGAATATTTTAATACTAATGATTTTATTGATCTTTTCAGTAGTATGTCAGATTTTGGCGATTATCAAACTGATAGATATACTACTTATCAAAATAGTTGTTATACAAATGGTGTACTTAAAGGTAATATAGACTATTTAAATGATATTAAAAAAAACGCAGATGGTGAGCAAAAAAAAAAAATAGTAAATTGTATTGACAATAATGGGGTACAAACAAAAATTACAAATGGTAATTGCATTGATAGCGACACAAGTGGTGATCCCAAACTTCAAGACTATGGTATGATCGATGAAACAAATCGTATTGGTTATTATAATAATAATATATTACCAGACAATTATATTAAAAAAACAGAATGTGACAATATAAAACAAGATTCTGATAATATATTAAAAACTAATTTTTTAAAAAAAAATATAGGAGACCGATTTAATTTAGATAAATACAAATTAAAAAACAATGATTTAAATGATTTGAATAATACGAAATCAGACTATGATTCTAATATTAATAAATTTGATGAATGCAGTATAAAACCAAAAAGTATTATTAATTTTAATACATTTAAAAAAACACTAGATTATGATACTATTAATAAAAATATAAATGATAATTCAGAAAATAATAAAAAATATTTATTATATTTAGAAAAAGTAAATAAATATCAGGATACTGAATTACCTTGTAAATATTTAGATCAATATAATAATAAAAATGTTTGCGAAGATACAACGAAAACATGTATATCAGATGATTTAATATCAGATAATGAATATCAAAATTTGTTAGAAACAACGACTAATGATCTTAAAGAATATATATTTGATACTCAAAAAGCATATTATGTTAATCATAAAACTAATTTCACACCAAATAAGTGGTTGATTTCATATGAATATCCTACAATAGGAATAGAATTGAAAAATAGTGATGAATTGCGCAATTTACTTGATATAAAATATAAAAATGGTCTTTATGAGAACAATCAAATTATATTAGATGCGTTACCAGATACATTACCTGATAACATTGATAATAATTCATATATATATAGTAATAATCATGACCATGACTTATTTTATAAAATAATTATAGATAATGAAATATGCAATGAATCAGAAGAGTATTTACTACAAAATAGTGATAATATTTGTCTTAATGATAATAATATATGTGCTTATAAAAATGAATACGACAATAGTATAGACTCCATTAATCATTATGATGATAATTTTTGTACCGTTAAATTGAATAATTTAGAAACTTGTTATAATCAAATTTTACAATATAATGAAGGACAATATATAGACTATACACCATGTAGTGATAACAGTATTCAATCTCCCATTGTCATGTCGTGTCCAAGTTCTCAAATAGTATGTAATACCGATCAATATATAACTTATAGTCTCGACGATAATGGAATGTATACATGTGAAAAAACATGTGTAAATTGT
>TARA_B110000858_G_scaffold25668_1_pt1 | contig 10187 bp, 7 predicted proteins | sample TARA_B110000858 | Tara Oceans TARA_B110000858 (sample SAMEA4398247) | marine metagenome | biome: Polar Biome; feature: [SRF] surface water layer (ENVO:00010504); material: water (ENVO:00002006), including particulate matter (ENVO:01000060) such as... | depth 5 m | reverse complement strand
TTTTTCTATTTAAATCCTCTATTGTCCTCATTTGTAACAGTCTAAATACAATTGTTTAAATAATTTTTTAATCAAAGCTTGCTTAGTGTTTAATTTACACTATTTTAGTATTAAATAAATTATTATGTCTAAAAATAGAACCCTTAACATGTACCGACAAACCAAAGACAGCCACTATGAAGTAGCAGAATTGGAAAAAAAAGATTATTCCTCTAAAATTTTTGACTCCTATTTTAAATCCAAAGCCGAAGAAATAAATAAAGAAAATTACTCTGATTTTATAGGTTATTTAAAATCCAACGGATACAAAATTGTAAAATAGCATGTTTAAAGAATTTGGCAGAAAATTAAATTTTATTGTTCTAGGGTTAATTGTTTTAGTAATATTAATAGGAAACAATAGCTACGATTACATTGCAGACTCTACCCTACTAATTGACAGCGGAGATACTGCCTGGATGATTGTTTCTTGCGCTCTGGTATTATTGATGACCCCTGGATTGGCTTTCTTTTATGGTGGAATGGTAAATATTAAAAGTATAATTTCTACCATGTTTCAAAGCTTTGTTGCCCTTGGTGTGGTAAGTGTAGTATGGGTATTTATTGGCTTTAGCTTGGCTTTTGGAGACAGTTTATACGGCATTATTGGAAATCCATTTACTTACATGAACTTTAAAAACGTAACCTTAAATCCCAATGTCAATTTTGGATCCACTATTCCATTTTTATTATTTGCCTTATTTCAATTAAAATTTGCAATTATTACTCCTGCAATTATCTCTGGAAGTTTTGCAGAAAGAATAAGATTTAGAAGCTACATTTTGTTTATGTTGCTATTCACTATTTTTATCTACTCTCCACTAGCGCATATGACTTGGCATCCAGACGGTTTATTTCGAAGCTGGGGGGTACTAGATTTTGCCGGAGGAACTGTAGTTCACATGTCAGCTGGATTGGCTGCTTTTGCAGGAGCAATTTTTCTTGGTCAGAGAAAGAAAATAATTGAAAAACCTGCTAATATCCCATTTGTAATTTTAGGAACTGGAATGTTGTGGTTTGGTTGGTTTGGATTTAACGCTGGATCGGCACTTGGAGCTAATTTCGATGCAGTTGTTGCTTTTGCAAATACAAGTCTAGCTTCTGCAACAAGTATGATAACTTGGATTTTTTACGATCGCTTTTCTAATAGAAAAATGAGTTCAGTTGGAGCATGTATTGGCGCAATAGTTGGTTTGGTTGCTATTACACCCGCTGCTGGTTTTGTAACCCTAGGTCAGAGTATATTTATTGGATTCATAGCAGCAATAGTAAGTAATATTGCTGTAAAACTAAATAAGAAAAGTAAGGTTGATGATACTTTAGATGTTTTTGCAACCCATGGAATTGGTGGAATAGTTGGCATGATTTTAACTGCAGTATTTGCCAATGAAGTTGGTTTAATATATGGTGAAACAACTACCTTTATATACCATATTATTACCATAATAATTACTGTTGTTTTCACCTTGTTAATGAGTTATTTATTATTCAAATTAGTAGACTTAGTAATTCCACTAAGAGTCCGTGAAGACCAAGAAGAAAGAGGACTAGATGCATCTCAGCATGGAGAGTTATACAACTAAATTATGTGTGGAATTGTAGCTGCTTTTGGCTTAAGTCAACCAGAGAAAATCAGAAACCAGGTACTAGAAATGTCTGGAAAAATAAGGCACAGAGGCCCAGATTGGTCTGGAATATATTCCACTAAAAATGCCATTTTGGCCCACGAAAGACTTTCTATTGTAGATCCTAAATCTGGAAAGCAACCACTGTACTCAAAAGACAAAAATTTAATTCTAGCTGCTAATGGTGAAATCTATAACCATCAAGAAATTAAGTCAAACCTAAAGAACAATTATGAGTTTTTAACCAACTCTGATTGTGAAGTGATTTTAGCCCTTTACAATGAAAAAGGAAGCGACTTTTTAGAAGATTTAAATGGAATATTTTCTTTTGCTCTTTATGATGAGGAAAAAGATTTTTATTTAATTGCTAGAGACCACATGGGAATAATACCCCTGTACATGGGTTGGGATATAGAAGGAAATTTTTTTGTAGCATCAGAACTAAAAGCTTTGGAAGGCTATTGTCAGGAAATAAAATTATTTCCTCCTGGTCATTATTTTTCTAGTAAAGATGGTCAATTGACCAAATGGTATATAAGAAACTGGCAGAATTATGAGAACGTAAAAGAAAACTCTACCAATATTTCACTGATTAGAGAAAGTTTATCCAAATCCGTAAAAAGACAATTAATGTCTGATGTTCCCTACGGAGTTTTACTTTCTGGAGGATTGGATTCCTCTATTACAACTGCCATTGCCAAAACCTATTGTCAAAATAGAATCGAAACCAAAGATCAAAAAAAAGCGTGGTGGCCATCGCTCCATTCTTTTTCCGTGGGGCTTAAAGACTCTCCGGACTTATTAGCAGCAAAAAAAGCTTCTGAATACATTGGCACTATTCATCACGAAATTGTTTTCACCGTTCAAGAAGGTTTAGATGCTATTAAAGATGTTATTTACCATTTAGAAACTTACGATGTTACCACCATAAGAGCTTCCACCCCTATGTATTTGATGGCTAGAGTGATTAAATCTATGGGCATTAAAATGGTGATTTCTGGAGAAGGAGCAGATGAAATTTTTGGAGGTTATTTGTATTTTCACAAAGCTCCTAATGCAGAAGAATTTCATAAAGAAACTGTTAGAAAATTAAATAAACTTCATCAATATGATTGTCTAAGAGCCAACAAATCTCTTGCTGCCTGGGGAATTGAAGGGAGAGTACCATTTTTAGATAAAGAATTTTTAGATGTTGCTATGTCTATAAACCCTAGTGATAAAATGATTTCTGAAGATAAAATGGAAAAATGGATTCTAAGAAAAGCATTTGAAGATCTTCTTCCCGATGAAATTGCATGGAGACAAAAAGAACAGTTTTCCGATGGGGTTGGTTATAATTGGATAGATAAGCTGAAAGAATTGGTAAATGATAAAGTAAGCGATGATTTGTTTGAAAAATCAAAAGAAAAATTCCCAATAAACCCTCCATTAAATAAAGAAGAGTTTTACTACAGAACCATTTTTAAATCTCTTTTCCCATCTGATACAGCAGCATTATCAGTTCCTTCTGAACCATCTGTTGCATGTAGTAGTAAAGCAGCATTAAAGTGGGACGCTTCATTTTTAGGGAAAAATGATCCTTCTGGAAGAGCAATTAATAATCATGAAAACAATTATAAAAAATAGTGAAAAAATACAGTCATATTGTTTCTAATAATCCTTCCCAGCCAGCTGCGAAAGCAATGCTGTATGGAATTGGTCTTTCAGAGAAAGAACTAAATCAACCATTCATTGGAATTGGTAGCACTGGGTATGAAGGAAATCCTTGCAACATGCACCTAAATGATTTGTCCAAAGAAATTAAAAAAAGTATAGGTCAAAATAAATTAACAGGTTTAATTTTCAATACAATTGGTGTAAGTGATGGAATTTCTATGGGAACACCTGGAATGAGATATTCATTACCATCTAGAGAGATTATTGCTGATTCAATGGAAACTGTAGTAGAAGGTCTGAGTTATGATGGTTTGGTTACAGTAGTAGGATGTGACAAAAATATGCCTGGTGCATTAATGGCAATGCTAAGATTAAATCGTCCAAGTATTTTATCTTACGGAGGAACCATAGCTTCAGGAAAATATAAATCACAAAAACTAGATATAGTTTCTGCATTTGAAGCTTGGGGAGAACATGTCTCCGGAAAATTAAAGAAAAATGACTTTGACTGTATAATTAAAAATGCCTGTCCCGGTGCTGGAGCTTGCGGAGGAATGTATACTGCTAATACTATGGCCTCTGCAATAGAAGTAATGGGATTTAGCCTTCCTAATAATTCTTCAATACCTGCAGTTTCTAGAGAGAAATTAAATGATATTAGTAGAATTGGTGATGCAATGAAAAATCTGATCGATTTAGATTTAAAACCTCTTGATATAATATCCAAAAAATCATTTGAAAACGCAATGGTTTTAATCACTGCCTTAGGGGGTTCTACCAATGCAGTCCTTCATCTTTTAGCTATAGCACATACTGCAAAAATTGATTTTAAACTAAATGATTTTCAAAAAATAAGTGACAAAACTCCATTTTTAGCAGATCTAAAACCAAGTGGAAAATATTTAATGGAAGATTTACACAAAGTTGGCGGAACTTCTGCCGTTATAAAATATCTTATTGAAAATGGACTTATTGATGGGGCCTGTATCACAGTAACAGGAAAAAGTCTTTCTGAAAATTTAGAGGAATTTCCAGATTTAACTAAAGATCAAAAAATTATAAGACCTATTGAAGACCCTATTAAAGAAAGTGGTCATATCAGAATACTCAAAGGGAATTTAGCCATTGATGGAGCTATAGCCAAAATCACCGGAAAAGAAGGATTAATTTTTAGAGGAAAAGCCAGAGTTTACAATAGCGAAGAGGAAGCCAACATAGGAATTAAAAATAGTCAAGTTGTAAAAGGAGATGTAGTGGTAATAAGATATGAAGGACCTGTGGGAGGGCCAGGAATGCCTGAAATGCTAAAGCCCACTTCTGCAATTGTAGGAGCCGGTTTAGGAAAAGATGTTGCTCTTATTACAGATGGAAGATTTTCAGGTGGCACACATGGATTTGTAGTAGGACATATTTCTCCAGAAGCTCAAAAAGGTGGAGCAATAGCCTTTATCGAAAACGGAGATTCTATTACCATTGATGCTATTAAAAATATAATTACTCTAGAAGTAAGTGACAAGGAATTAAATGAGCGCAAATCAAAATGGGTTAAACCTAGCTTAAAAGTTAATAGTGGTAGTCTTTACAAGTATGCAAAATGTGTTTCATCAGCGTCTTTAGGATGTATAACAGATAATATATAAAAAATGAAAATTTCAGGATCTGAAGCGATTATAAAATGTTTATTGGAAGAAGACGTTGACTTGATATACGGTTATCCAGGTGGAGCAATAATGCCATTTTATGACTCTTTATACAATTTTCAAGAAAAAATAAATCATGTTCTTGTAAGACATGAACAAGGTGCAACCCATGCTGCTCAAGGATACTCAAGATCTTCTGGAAAAGTAGGTGTTGTAATAGCAACTTCTGGGCCAGGTGCAACCAATTTAGTTACTGGAATTGCAGATGCTCAAATTGATTCTACACCCATGGTTTGTATAACTGGTCAAGTTGCTTCCAATTTGTTGGGATCTGACGCATTTCAAGAAACTGATATCATAGGAATTACCACTCCCATTACCAAATGGAATTATCAAGTTACCAAAGCTTCTGAAATATCTTCTATATTGTCTAAAGCATTTTTTATTGCAAGATCAGGAAGACCGGGACCAGTTCTTATTGACATTACTAAGGATGCACAGTTTGAAATGATAGATTTTAAATATAAAAAGCAAGACAAACTTAGAAGCTACGATCCCGAACCTGAAATATCAAATACTTCAATAGAAAATGCCTGTGAATTAATTAATAATTCCCAAAAACCTTTCATCATATTTGGTCAAGGAGTTATTCTAGCCAATGCAGAACAAGAATTTAAGGAGTTAATTGAAAAAACAGGAATTCCATCTGCATGGACTATTCTTGGGTTATCGGCAATAGCAACTGACCATCCACTAAATGTTGGTATGGTTGGAATGCATGGAAATTATGGTCCAAATGTTCTTACCAATCAGTGTGATCTTTTAATAGCAGTAGGTATGCGTTTTGACGACAGAGTAACAGGGAATTTAAATAAATATGCAAAACAGGCTAAAATAATTCATTTAGAAATTGACCCTGCAGAAATAAATAAAAATGTAAAAGTAGATATAGCGGTATTAGGAAATTTAAAAAATACTTTACCAAAAATACTTGAAAAAGTAGAAGTAAAAAAACATGAAAAATGGTTACAAAAATTTAGAGAGTTCAACCAAATAGAATACGATAAAGTAATAAAAGATGATCTTTTCCCCAAAAAAGAAAAAATTACCATGGGAGAAGTGATCCACCAAATTAATGAAGTGACAAAAGGAGAAGCAATTATTGTTTCAGATGTAGGTCAACATCAAATGATAGCCTGTAGGTATGCTAAATTTAACAAAACAAAATCTAATATTACATCAGGTGGGTTAGGGACTATGGGATTTGCATTACCGGCTGCAATAGGTGCTAAAATGGGTGCTCCAAAAAGAGAAGTAATTGCAGTTATTGGAGATGGTGGATTCCAAATGACTATTCAAGAACTAGGTACTATATTTCAAACTGGTGTTCCTGTGAAAATTGTTGTTCTAAACAACGAATTTCTAGGAATGGTTAGACAATGGCAACAATTATTTTTCGATAAACGATATTCATCTACAGAAATGGTAAATCCAGATTTTATTGCTATTGCCAACGGATATCAAATTGAATCTGAAAGAATTACCAAAAGAGAAGATTTAAAAGAAAGTATACAAAAAATGATAGACTCACCAAAACCATTTTTTATGGAAGTATTAGTTGGAAAAGAAGACAATGTTTTTCCTATGATTCCTACTGGTGAATCTGTTTCAAATATGAGATTAAGTTAAATGGGGGAAAAAGAAAATTATACAGTTTCTATATATACAGAAAATAATATTGGATTACTAAATAGGATTTCTTCTATATTTTTAAAGAGACACATAAATATAGATACTATAAATAGTTCTCCTTCAGAATTAGATCAAATTTACAGGTTTGTAATTGTAGTTAAAGTGAGTGAGAAAGATATTAAAAAAATTATTACTCAAATAGAAAAGCAAATTGAAGTAATAGCTGCATTTTTCCATACAGATCAAGAAACAATTTTTCAAGAGTCAGCACTTTATAAAGTAAAATCAAAGTCTTTATTTGAAGAAAGACATATTCAAAATATTATTAAGAATAGTCATGCAAAAATTGTTACGGTTTCACCTGAATATTTCGTAATAGAAAAAACGGGGTTTCGGGAAGAAACTGAAAAACTATATAAAGATCTAGCACCTTATGGATTACTTCAGTTTGTAAGATCTGGAAGAATTTCTGTCACCAAAGAACCATTAAATATTACAGAAATATTAAGCAAAAAATAAAAACTATGCAAAATTATTTTAATCAATTATCTATAAGAGAACAGCAATTAGAATTAGGGAAATGTCGATTAATGCAGAAATCCGAATTCTCAGATGGTGTTAATTACTTAAAAGGAAAAAAAATTGTTATAGTTGGCTGTGGGGCCCAAGGTCTAAATCAAGGTCTTAATATGAGAGATTCAGGATTAGATATTTCATATGCCTTAAGAGACTCAGCAATTTTAGAAAAAAGAGATTCTTATAAAAATGCTCATGAAAATAATTTCATAGTTGGCAACTATGAAGAAATGGTTCCTCAAGCGGATTTAGTAATTAATTTAACACCAGATAAGAACCATTCTTTAGTTGTGAAAAAAGTGATTCCTTTAATGAAAAAAGAATCTGTATTTTCTTATTCTCATGGATTTAATATTGTGGAAGAGGGCGCTAAAATCAGAAAAGATATTACAGTTATTATGGTGGCGCCTAAATGTCCAGGTAGTGAAGTAAGACAGGAATTTGTAAGAGGATTTGGAGTTCCCACTTTAATTGCTGTCCATTCTAAAAACGATCCTTTTTCAAAAGGAATTAAATATGCAAAAGCATACGCTGTTTCTACTGGGGGAGATAAAGCTGGTGTACTAGAATCGTCATTCATTGCAGAAGTAAAATCAGATTTAATGGGAGAACAAACTATCCTATGTGGTGTTTTACAAACAGGTTCGATATTGTGTTTTGACAAAATGATTGAGCTGGGAGTTGAATCTAGCTATGCATCCAAACTTATACAATATGGGTGGGAGACAATTACAGAAGCATTAAAACATGGTGGAATTACCAATATGATGGATAGGCTATCGAATCCAGCTAAAATTGAAGCTTTCAAAATAGCTGAAGAACTAAAACAAATAATGAAACCCTTATTTCATAAGCACATGGACGATATCTTATCTGGCTATTTCTCTTCAAAAATGATGGAGGATTGGAAAAATAAGGATGTAGATCTTTTAAGATGGAGAGCTAAAACTAGTGAAACAGCATTTGAAAAGACAAAAATAACATCCAAAGAAATTACTGAGCAAGAATATTTTGACCATGGTTTGCTTCTTGTGGCAATGGTAAAAGCAGGGGTAGAATTAGCATTTGAGACAATGACTGATGCTGGAATAAAAGATGCATCGGCGTACTATGAATCCCTTCATGAAACTCCATTAATTGCAAATACAATTGCTAGAAAAAAATTGTATGAAATGAATAGAATAATTTCAGATACAGCAGAATATGGATGTTATTTATTTGATCATGCTTGTAGACCTCTCTTGGAGAATTTTTTCAGAAAGGTCTCCAAAAATATAATTGGAGATAATTTTAATAGAAAAACTGCAATAGATAATAAAGAACTGATTCTTGTAAATGAGTTGATAAGAACACATCCAATTGAAACAATAGGTAAAAATTTAAGAGATTCTATGACAAACATGAAAAAAGTTATATAATTATGTATATTTTTATAGATGATCTTAAATGATTTAGTGAGCAAATCCATAATTTTTTTACTTTCAATATTGCCTTTAAATTTTACTAGTCAATTAGTGATTAATGAAATAAGTGCTCACAAGGGTTATTTAGATGAATATGGTGAGAATACAGATTGGATAGAAATTACCAATACCCTAAGTACTTCATTTAATCTAGATAATTTTTATATAAGTGATGAAATAGGTGATCTTGATAAATGGCAATTTCCAAATTATATAATTTCACCTAATGAAAAACTGGTTATTTGTGCATCTGGAAAATCATATTCAAATTATCCCAACCATTGGGAATCATTGGTAAAAGCTGAGGAAAATTGGAAATATTCACTTGGAAGTTTCAGTATTTCTCAAGACTGGAACACCAATAATTTCAACGACCAGTCTTGGCTTTTAGCCCAAGGTGGATTTGGATATGGAGACAACGATGACAACACTATTATTGGCTCAAATACCATATCTATTTACTTAAGAAAAACCTTCGATATCCAAGATTTAAATGATATTTCTCATCTTGTTCTTCATGCAGATTACGACGATGGGTTTGTTGCTTATTTAAATGGTATTGAAATAATGAGATCCAATAACTTCAACACTTTTTCCCCAAGTTTCAACACTACAACTAATAACGACCATGAAGCAGTTTTATATTCTGGAGGAATTCCTGAATATAAATTATTCAATTTCGATGATATTTCAGATATTTTAGTTCAAGGCAATAATTTATTAGCTATTCAAGTACATAATTCTAGTTATACATCCTCAGATTTAAGTAGTAATTTCTTTCTTTCTGCGGGTATTATTAGTACAAATACTAATTATCAAAGTTTGCCGACTTGGTTAATACCACCAATTGTCCATATGCATTCAAATTTTAAACTTTCCAATGGAGAACCAGTTATAATAAGCAATATATCGGGAAATATTTCAGATAGTATTTCTGTTCCAAACGATTTGTTTAATGGGCTTTCCTATGGAAGATTGCCAGACATAAGCAATAATTGGTGTTATTTTAATACCCCAACTCCTAGCCTTTCCAATAATAATAGTAACTGTTATGCTGGAATATTAGAAAAACCGGTAATAAATCCTCCATCAGGATGGTATACCAATTTGGTCAATGTCTCAGTGGATAATTCTGTAAATACTATTCGCTATACAACCAATGGAGATATACCAGATGAAAATGATTCAATTTACAATTCATCATTATCTTTTAATTCATCCACTGTCTTTAGTGCTAGATCGTTTGCCAATTATAATTACATCCCCAGCGAAGTATCAGATAGAACCTTTATTATTAATGAGCTAAATCACAATCTACCAGTATTTTCCATAATAACGGATTATAATAATTTATGGGACTGGAATACAGGAATATATGTCATGGGACCAAATGCTGATGTCAATAATTACCCACATTTTGGAAGTAACTTTTGGGAGCCGTGGTCAAAATTTTCTAGAATAGAATTTTTTGACAAAGACAGAATGAAACAATTTGA
>TARA_B110000858_G_scaffold31028_1_pt1 | contig 10199 bp, 8 predicted proteins | sample TARA_B110000858 | Tara Oceans TARA_B110000858 (sample SAMEA4398247) | marine metagenome | biome: Polar Biome; feature: [SRF] surface water layer (ENVO:00010504); material: water (ENVO:00002006), including particulate matter (ENVO:01000060) such as... | depth 5 m | reverse complement strand
AACCATTGTCCTCTAGTTTTAAAAATACCTGTATCCGTTTTTATTAAACATTTAGAAACTTCAGCTCCAAACATTATAATTACTTTTGGATTAACAATTTCAATTTGTTTTTTTAAAATTTGCAAAGAAAGATCTATTTGAACTTCAGAATTATAACAATACATATTCGTAAAGTAAGTATTGCTCCTATTATAACCTATAGCTTTAAGCATAGCATCTAATAAATTACCAGATTCTCCCTGAAAAGGTTTTCCTATTTTAAAATCTTCATTATCCGGTGTATCTCCAATAATCATTAGATCAGCATCATGATTCCCTTCAAAAAATATAAATTTTTTGTTTACAGTGTTAATATTTGATAAAAGGGTTGAACTGACATAATTATATAAATCATCAATATTTTTAATATCTTCTATAAATAGATTTGTTTTAACTTCAGAATTTTCTTCATGATTATTTGATGCACTAATAATTTTTTCTTTTGACCTTAATCCATGAAATGTTCTTTGAATATCATCTGTAGGTTCGTCACATCCCATATCTCTTAGCCAAGTTATAGCATCAGTATATAAGGAATTAATGGGTTGTTCTGACATTTATTAACAGTCTAAATTAAATAGACCCATATGGAATTGGTCTACCGTCACTATCTTTAATTAATTTTCCTGCTTCATCTTGAGCCGCAATATAATTTCCATGACCTAGCCATGTGCCAATATATTTGACGGGTTTTGCAACCTTGCCGTTAAAAGTTTTATCTTTTTGCTTTGCGCCTCTAGCTAAAGGATTATTTTTTGTAATAGCCACTTAGTTTTCCTTCACTTTTTTAAAAATCATTTTAATTATGCACTTATTGCCCTAAACAATTAGAACGTCAAGCTTATATAATCAAAAAATAGAATTTATATTAATAATAAAATTAAAAAAATACAATCCATATTATATATACTTTAGTATAGTCTGTATATACAATAAAAACATTAAGGAGTGCATTTATGGTTTTTATGAAGATTCTGTATCTTTTAATATTTATATTTATACAAAACCAGTCCTTTGCTGCCGATTGGAGACCCAATCAGGTGGGATCTTTCCTCAGTAGTAAATTTGCTAGATCTATTACCGATATAGATAAAGCAGCTTATTATGCACAATATTCATATAGTCAAAATACAGCAGCTAGCGGTTTAGGTATAATTGCATTAGAGGCCTTATTAGCAAATGGACAGATAAAAGAAGCTATCCCTATTGGAATTAAAATTTCAAACGAAGTACCAGAGATCACCTTAGCTCAATATCTTAAAGTATTAGATAGCCTTGATTCTAATAATTTTAATAAAACTCTTGAGCTACTTCGAAAAGTTTCTCCTAATGGCATAGACACCTATATCCTTCCTATACTTCAAACTTGGGCTGCTGCCGGATCAAATCAACAAACAGGGGGGCTACAAATTATTAAAGACCAAGCTGAAAGAGGAGTTTTAGAGCCTATATATGATTATCATTCAGCACTAATTAATGAATTTATTGGAAATAGTGAAGCAGCCAAAATAAATTATAGTAATATTATAAAAAAATCTAATAATGCTAATGCTCAGGTATATCTTTCTGCGGCAGAGTTCTTCAAAAGAAATAATAACCAAGGGTTATTAGATAAAACTATAGCCAAACTTGAAAGGCTTAAGCCTTATAGTAACGAATTATTTTTATTAAAAAATAGTAATGTTTCTCCAAGTAAGAAGATCAACAATGTAAAAGATGGCATAGCTGAAATATTCTTAAATAGTGCAGAAATATTATTTAATGAAGGTTTAGATAGGCAGGCACTTATATACGGACAAATTGCATTATATTTATCTCCTAATTTAGATAGCGCGTCCTATTTATTAGGAAAAATATTCAGGTCTATCAATAATAATGAAAGAGCTGTAAAATATTTGAAAAACGTTAAAGATAATTCTTCGATATTCTACGACGCTAAAATTACATATGCTGAAATTATTTATGATATAGAAGGAACAGAAAAATCCTTTGCAATTTTAAATAAACTTCATAAACTACATCCCGAAAATATTAATTTATCTCGGTCTATTGCTGAATTATTTTATAAATCAGAGAACTTTGATAAATCTATAGAATATTATGACTTAATATTTAGTAAAATTGAAAAAATTGAATTTAAACATTGGCCTCTCTTTTATTCAAGTGGTATAGCCTTAGAAAGAGGAAAAAAATGGGAAAGAGCTGAAAAACAATTCTTAATGGCCCTAAAATTTGTTCCTGATAACCCCCAAGTATTAAACTATCTAGGTTACTCATGGATAGACCAAGGAATAAATATAAATGCAGCCATGGAGATGATTGTAAAAGCAGCAGAACAAAGACCAAGTGATGGGTATATAATAGATAGCTTAGGTTGGGCCTTCTATCAAATAGGACAATATGAAGAAGCTGTAATTAAATTAGAAAAAGCAGTTGAGTTAACAAGCGATTCTATAATTATAGACCATCTTGGAGATGCACTGTTTTACTCAGGTAGAAAGATTGAAGCAGTATTTCAATGGAAAAGAGCTTTAGAATTCGAACCTTCTGAAGAGATGACAAATAAAATTAAAGAAAAAATTGAAGGAACAATAATTCCTAAAGCAGGAATAAATGCTGCCTCTAAACCTATATAATTATGCAAAACTTAAATAGTGAAAAAGCCTTTGCGAAGGTTAATATATCATTGAATATTTTGAATAAAAGGAATGATGGATATCATAATTTAAATTCAGATGTAATATTTGCAAATATATATGATTCTATACAAATAAAAGTATTAGATACAAATAATAAAAATATTGATTTAAAAATAAATGGTAGATTTAAAAAAGATTTATCTACTAAACCTAAAACCAACATTGTTTATAAAGCAGCATTATATTTTATGAACAAATATAATATTAGGTCGGATATTCTAATAACTTTAAATAAAAACTTACCTGTTGCCTCCGGAATAGGTGGAGGATCCGCAGATGCAGCAGCTACTCTTAGAAAACTACTAAAATTATTTAATATAAATAAAAGTATATTTTATAGAAACCTACATAAAGAGATAGCAATAAAATTAGGTTCAGATATTCCTGTTTGCTTGTATTCCTCGGCCTTAAATATAAAAAACGTAGGAGAAAAAATTTCTAAATTCCCAATAAACCTTAAAAAAACTATAATTAATAATAATTATATAGTTTTAATTACTCCTAATAAAGCCATGTCCACGGAAATAGTTTTTAATAATTGGCGCAAGAAAGCTCAACATACAAACATTATAAATATAAATAGAAACTGTCCTATAATAGGAATTAACGACCTTAAATCTACGGCAGAAAATATGGAACATTCAATTATTACAGCTCAGAAATTTTTATCTTTACAAAATGGTGTTAAATATTTTGGTATGTCAGGAAGTGGCGCAACCTGTTTTGGGCTTTTTACAAAAAAACACCTTGCTACTAAAGCAGAAAATAAAATCAAAAAACTTAGGCCTAAATGGTGGATAAAAAGTACCTCAGTTATAATTTAAAATAAGTTAGTTAAATTAGATGGCAAAGAAAGATTATTTTTTCTTGAACATTGAAATACAGTATTCATTAAAAGACAAGCAATAGTCATTGGGCCAACTCCGCCTGGCACAGGAGTTATATATGATGCAAAAGATTGCACTGCATTAAAATCCACGTCTCCTAATAATTTAGTTTTATTTTCATAATTGATTCTATTAATACCAACATCTAATATTATAGCTCCTTTTTTTACCCAGTTTTCATTAACTAAATTTGGAATACCAACAGCAGCTACGATTATATCAGCTTGTTTTACTATTTTTTCAATATTTTTAGATTTAGAATGAACAGTTGTTACAGTACAATCTTCATTTAATAATAATTGTGCCATTGGCTTACCTACTATGTTACTTCTGCCAATAATAACAGCATGCATCCCTTTTAATGATTGACCAATACTTCTTAACATGATCAGGCATCCTAAAGGAGTACAAGGTATTACGCCTTCCCTGTTTAAATAAATATTAGCTGCATTCACTATATTAAAACCATCTACATCTTTACTATGGTCAATAGCATTTAATATTATTTTTGAATTAATTTTTTCAGGTAATGGCAACTGCACTAAAATCCCATCCACATCCTTATTAAGGTTAAGCTCATTAATAAGCTTTAAAAGCTCATCTTCAGAGATAGATTCTGGAAGAGAGTATTGTAAAGAATTAATACCTACTTCTTTTGCAGATTTTCCTTTATTTTTTATGTAAATAGAACTTGCAGCATCATTTCCAACAATGATGGTTGCTAAACCAGGTGTAATATTATTTTTATTTAACTCTAATACAGCTTTACTAACTTCATTTCTAACTTTAGTTGCTAATGCTTTACCATCTATAATTTTTGCTGTCATAATAAGTCGTTTTAAGCATTAAATATAATCTCTGTCAATTAGTAGAAATATATATTTTTAATTTTTTTAATACTTATACTTGCCTAAACATCATTCTAGCGCTAAATATCTTTTCTATAAGAAAGAAATTGATGGGCCATAGCCAAGCGGTAAGGCATCGGTTTTTGATATCGACATCCCTGGTTCGAATCCAGGTGGCCCAGCCAACAAAACAAACTGTATAATATTCTTTTTTTGTTATTAATTTAATTAAAAATAATATAGTCTTAGGCATAAATTATAAAACTATAAAAAGAGAATTAATTTGGGATATAGCTCTTCAAAAATTAAAGAAAATAATGTAGAAGATGATTGGTCAAATACAGTAAGGTTTGCTGGAGATTCCGGCGACGGAATGCAACTTACAGGCGGAAGGTTGACCTTCGAAGCGGCTATTTCAGGCATGGGATTAGCAACTTTTCCTGACTACCCTGCAGAAATTAGAGCTCCAGCTGGAACAACTTTTGGCGTTTCCTCATTTCAGGTTAGATTTGGAGAAGGTTTAATTGCAAGCTCTGGAGATCATGCGGATATATTAGTTGCTATGAACCCTGCGGCACTAAAAGTGAATATAAAAGAAGTTATTCCAGGAGGCCTAATAATAATAGATAGCAGTAGTTTTACTGATAGAGGTATTAAAAAAGCTGGTTATAATGAAAACCCATTAACAAATAATTCTTTAGCTGGCTTACAATTAATATCTGCAGATATATCTCATCTTACTATAGAAGCAGTCAAAGAATTTGGGTTGGGAAATAAAGATGGTCTTAGATGCAGAAATATGTGGACTCTAGGCTTAATTTTATGGATTTTTTCTAAAAATGCAAGTGAAACAACTAAATGGCTAGAAGGTAAGTTTGGAAAAGACAATATATTAACAAAAGCTAATATAGCAGCATTAAATGCAGGTCATAGTTATGCTGAAAATACTGAGGTTTCTGAAGATATAATAAGAAAAGTTATTCCACTTGCAAAACCTTCTCCCGGGAAATGGAGAGCTATTACTGGAGCTGAATCTTTAGCTTTTGGGTTAGCTATAGGTGCAAATAAAGCAAAAATAAATATGACATTATGTTCATATCCAATTACACCTGCTTCTCCTATTATGCATTACTTAGCCAATTATGAGTTAGAAGGAATAGGTATATTTCAAGCAGAAGATGAAATTGCAGCATGTTGCTCGGCTATTGGAGTATCTTATGCAGGTGGGTTAGGAGTTACTTCTAGTTCTGGTCCTGGAATATCTTTAAAAGCTGAAGCTATAGGTTTAGCCGTATCTGTAGAATTACCACTCATTATCATTAATAGTCAAAGAGCAGGACCTTCTACAGGTTTGCCTACTAGAGCTGAGCAGTCTGATTTAATGCAAGCTGTTTATGGAAGACATGGTGAAGCTCCATTAGTTGTATTAGCTCCTAAAAGTCCTTCGCATTGTTTTGAAATAGCTCAGCAAGCTATCAAAATAGCTATTAAGTATATGACTCCAGTTATGATACTTTCGGATGCGTATTTAACCAATGCATCTGAACCTTGGCTTATACCCGATACTTCTAAGATTAAAGAATCTCCTGCCTCTTTTGCTAAAACTCAAAAAAATTATATGCCTTTTGAAAGAGACCCTAATACTCTAGCAAGAAAGTGGGTTAAACCAGGAACTGAAGGAATGGAGCATAGAATAGGTGGGCTAGAAAAAGATTCATTAACAGGTAATATTAGTTATGACCCTGATAATCATGCAAATATGACAAATTTAAGAAAGCAAAAAATTCAAAATATACAAAATGAATTCCAAGATATTACTATTACAGGGCCAGAAAATGGGGATGTATTAGTAATAGGTTGGGGGTCTACAAATGGTCCTATTTCTGAAGCACAAAATACGCTTTCAAAAAATGGGATGCAAATAGCTCATATACAATTATCATGCCTATGGCCATTAGCAGAAAGCTTAAAAAATATAATTACAAAATATAATAGTGTAGTTGTTGTAGAAATGAATGATGGACAACTATTTAATTTACTTAGAGTAGAAATTGCTCCTAATGCAAAATCAATAACACAAGTTTCAGGTAAACCTTTTAGAGTTATAGATTTAATAGAAAAATTTAGTACACTAAATAAATAGGAAAAGAATATGGGTATTAATGAAAAGCCTTCTCAACTTAAACCTGCAGATTATGCTTCTGATCAAGAAGTAAGATGGTGTCCTGGATGTGGTGACTATGCAATTTTAAATGCCGTAAAAAAGACACTTGCAGATCACCAATCAGATACAAAAAATACAGTATTTGTATCTGGAATAGGCTGTTCATCGAGACTTCCTTATTATATGGCCACATATGGCTTTCATACTATTCATGGCAGAGCACCTGCTTTTGCTACAGGAATAAAAATTACTAATCCAGAATTAGATGTATGGATTATTACAGGAGATGGAGACTCTCTTTCTATTGGAGGCAATCATTTTATTCATGTATTAAGAAGAAATTTAAATTGCCAAATATTATTATTTAATAATGAAATCTATGGCCTAACAAAAGGCCAAGCATCTCCCGCATCAAGAACAGGGACAGTATCTCCAACTACTCCACATGGGTCAATAGAAGCCCCCTTATCCGCATGTGAATTAGCTTTAAGTTCAGGAGCCACTTTCGTTGCAAGAGGGGTAGATACAGCTATTAAACAACTAGTTCCAACGCTAAGTGCGGCAAAAGAGCATATAGGGACATCTTTAGTAGAAATATATCAAAACTGTATAGTTTATAATGATGATGTTTTTAAATCTTTCACGGATAAATCAGTTGCTATAGAAAAACAAATTCACCTTGAAGATGGCAAACCAATGCTGTTTGGAGAAGAAAGCTTAAAAGGACTTACTATTAATAAAGATTATTCTGCTTTAGAAATAGTGAATTTGAAAAAAAACCCAGAAGAGATGAGTCGTATTCTAATTCATGATAAAAAAAATAGAATGATTGCATACTTGCTCAGCCAAATGGACCAAAATACTATGCCAGTTGCTCTAGGGGTAATCTACTGTATAGAGAAACCTACTCTAGACAGTCATTTTAGTAATAAATTAAATTCTCATAAGAATAATATCAGCAAAATAATGGAAAAAGGTCAAACCTGGACTATATAGTTAATAAATCTTAATTCTAAATTTAAAGGCATTTTATGTTAAAAATACTATATATATTTATATTTCTATTCACATTAGGTATAAATCTTAACTCTGTTTCTTATGCAGAAAGCTCAATATCTCAAGAAGATATTGTATCAATATTTAAAAGATCCATGCAGCATTGGAAAATTAATTATGATACATTAGACGAAAATAAGTCTGGTGCAGCTTGTATTCCTTGGAAAAAATTAGATAAAAGCTTTATTAATCAAGGGGTCTTTTTAGCTCTAGGTTATGGTTTTAATTTATATGATATTAATATTGCAAAAAAGGCTTCCCTCGAAGGTTGTGAAAACATGAGAAAAGGTTTAAAAATTAAAAGCACCTGTAAATGTGAAATGATCTTATATAATGATGATATTTTAATAGAGATAAAAGAATGAGCGATACAATAAAAAATAGTTTAAACTTATTACTTGATACAGCTAAAAAATTAGGTGCTGAAAGTGCTGCTGTAATGGGAGGCGAAAGCACTTCAATAAATGTAACTGCAAGGCTTGGAAAGCTTGAAAGTGTTGAAAGAAATGAATCTAAAAGTATAGGTTTACAATTAATTGATAATAAAAGAAAAGTGAACTTATCTAGTACAAATTTTAATAAAGATGCGCTCATAGAATTGGTAGAATCAGCAATGTCTATGATTAAATCTATACCAGAAGACGAATTTTGTGGCTTAGCCGATAAGGAAATGCTCTATAAAGGTGACTTAGACCTAGACCTTGTAGATAATTATATTCCAGAAAATAATCATTTACTTAATAATTCTATAGAAGCTGAAGACAGTGCATTAAGTATTAATGGAGTTACAAACTCTGAAGGAGCCTCATCTTCTTACTCTAAAAATAAAGTCTTTTTAGCAACATCTGATGGGTTTTATAATTATAAGGAAAAAACTAACTATTCCTCAAGTATTTCTGTTATTGCAGGTAGCGGCACAAAAATGGAAAGAGATTATGAATATCAATCAAAAGTACATAACGAAGACTTAGATACTCCTAAAAATATTGGAGAAGTTGCTGCGAATAGAGCTGTGTCAAGGTTAAACCCCAAAAAAGTTAAAAGTAATTCTGTACCTATCATTTTTGATCCTAGAGTATCAGGAAGTTTATTATCATTATTTACTGGCGGAATTTCAGGACAAGCTGTTGCCAGAGGTACATCTTTTTTAAAAGATAAAATGGAAGAAACTATATTTACAAAAGATATACAAATTATAGATGATCCACATGTATTACGTGGCCAAGGATCGAGAACATTTGATGGAGAAGGTGTAGAAACAAAAAAAATAAAACTTATAAATAATGGCACCTTAAAATCATGGCTATTAAGTTCTCAATCTGCCAGACAATTAAATTTAAAAACTACAGGACATAGTAGCGGTGTATCTAATTTATACATGGAGCCAGGAAACAAATCTAATACGGACCTTATATCTTCAATTAAAGAAGGTTTTTATGTAACAGAAATGATGGGAATGTCATTTAATCAAGTTACAGGCGATTATAGTAGAGGTGCTACTGGGTTTTGGATTGAAAAAGGAGAAAAAACCTACCCTGTGAGTGAGGTCACAATAGCTGGCAATATAATAGATATGTATAGCATGCTTACACCCGCATCAGATTTAAAATTAATTACAGGTATTGACGCTCCTACTATTTTAATCGAAAAAATGATGGTTGCAGGATTATAATAAAATTAAATTTATAATAAAAGGAAGACCTTTATTGTGCTAGCCGTCCTCCTTGTAAAAACTTACTACATTATATGGTTACTTCTTACACCTTTTATACCCTTAGTATTAATTTATAGGGCTATACAAGGTAAGGAAAGGTTTAATAGAATAAATGAAAGAATAGGTATTGCAAAGATTAAAAGGCCAAAAGGAGAATTAGTCTGGATAAATGCTGCAAGTGTAGGGGAATTAAGATCAACTATTCCTTTAATTAAAAGACTAATTGAAGAAGATCTAAAAATTCTAATAACCACTGTCACGGTTACTAGTGCCATACATATAAAAGCTATTGTCAAAGATATAGGCAATAAGAATATCATTCACCAATTTTCACCTATTGATCACCCTTTATTTATAAATTTTTTTATTAATCATTGGAAGCCTAGCTTATTACTTTTAATTGAGTCAGAAATATGGCCTCATATAATAATAAAAAGTTTTAATAAAAAAATTCCTTTAATATTACTACAAGGAAGAATGTCAAAAAAATCATATAAAAAATGGCTTCTTGTTAACTCACTATCCCAATACCTATATAAGAAATTCTCTCTTATAGTTTCTCAAGATTTAACTAATGGAAACCGTTATAAAATACTCGGAGGAAATAATGTTATGTCAGGTATAAATCTAAAAAATGGCATAACAGCAAATCATATGAATTATAAAGAAGAAGAAGAAATAATAGCCCTAACAAATAAAAGGCCAATATTACTTTTCGCTAGTATACATGATAAGATAGAAGATCAAGCAGCTATTGCCTCTCATATAGAGGCAAAAAAAAATAATGCAGAC
>TARA_B110000858_G_scaffold158581_1_pt1 | contig 10220 bp, 5 predicted proteins | sample TARA_B110000858 | Tara Oceans TARA_B110000858 (sample SAMEA4398247) | marine metagenome | biome: Polar Biome; feature: [SRF] surface water layer (ENVO:00010504); material: water (ENVO:00002006), including particulate matter (ENVO:01000060) such as... | depth 5 m | reverse complement strand
AAACCAACTTTGTTTTTTTACAGGTGTAGTAGGTTTTTTTAAAGTTTCTTGAAATTGCCTTAAACCTTGTATACTACCTGCAGGTGGATCATGTGGATGACCTGAACCTTCTCCTCCATTGTGCAACTCTTCTAGAACATAACCTCCTGCTCTATATTCAGAAGCTTCTTTATCAGTTAGTTCTATATAACCACCATCTTGTTCTTTATTTAATTCATATGGATCTTCCCATTTAAGATTATCTTTAAAAGGATGCTTTTCTCCATAGCCATCTGGATATACACCATCATAAGCGTTATTTATAACTTCTTGTGTTATATCCTTATTAGATCTTGGATCAAAACTTAAATTTGCTCCAGTTAGATTGTTTCTCATATCTTCTGCAGCTTCTCTAAGTTTAACAGCCCAATCTCTATCATCATTAAATATAGTACCAAGCTCGTGCCCCATACCTAAAACATTAGAACCTAACCAACCTAAACCTTGAGAAACATATGGTATATTACCAGTTTTATTTTTTATAGCATCTGCACTAAGTTTCCCTGCCATGATGTGTCTTGCAGGATCAGAAGGATCTTCTCCTGAAGGAGTATGTTTTTCAGTAAGAGCTCTTGCTTTTTCTTGAGGACTACCTAAATGCTTATTTACAAATTTTTCTGCTTTTGCTATTGACGGAAATAGTTTAGTAAGCATAGCAGCGTTATTTTTACGTGCAACTTCTTGTTGTTCTTTAAATCCTGGTTCACCCATTACAAGCTTTCTACCTGATTCAAGTGTTTTAGGTTTTTTTAAAGTTTTTTGAACTTGTCTTAAGCTTTGTATGTAATTACTTTCAGGAGGATCATGTGGCCCACCGTCTTTTTTATTATAAAGATCTAATATATATTTATTTGTAGTATCTGAAACAGCTTTATCAAAATCTAAATTAAACTGATCATTTTTTCCTGTAATTCTATTTATATAATTTACAGTTTCTTTTGGTAAATATTTACTATCTACCCAATCTAATGTTTTATAAATGTCTACCCCAGCAGCTTTAGCTTTTGTAAGAGCGCTTTTTATATTTCCAACACCTGTATTATAAGCTCCTAAAAATTTAGCTTGTTTAACAGAATCTTCTCCTTTATTAAGATAAGGTCTTTCTGCAATCCAATTCATATAAGCAGCTTGACCAACAACAGCTTGTTTAGGATCTAAAGGATCAAAGTCTTTAGACACAAGACCTAATTTTTTCATTTCTTTTACAGTGCTTGGCATAATCTGTACTAAACCAAGAGCACCAACAGGACTATCTATTTCACCTTTAATTACTTTAGGTCTAAAGCTAGATTCTGCATAAGCTTGTCTTAAATATATATTGTCTGCATTTGTAGGAGTTTCTGCTACTTCTGTTACTTGTGTTGCATTGGGTATAGTTAATACTTGATTTATAGAAAGTGAATTTGCATTAATTCCTGGATTAGCGGCTGCAAGTTCTTCTGGAGATATCCCATTAGCATAAGCAATTGCATTAAATGTATCTCCTGATTTTACAGTATAAATTCCTCCATCTTGAGCTTGTGGTAATTCTTCAACTACATATCCATTTTTAGCATATGCTAAAGCTTCTTCTTTAGTCAAAGGCATTTCATAAACATCATTACCTGGAAACTGATATTCTCCACCAGGTTGCATTACTTTAGGATTTCCTAAATCATCAATACCAAGTACAGGATAACCAACACCTTTCATTGTAATACGGCCATCAGCATTTGGAATCATTGTATTTTTACCAGGATGAGCCCATTGACCTTTTGATGATTTTATAAATTTTTTCATTATCTAGGAGAATATAATCCTTTCATATTTACAAGTTTAACTACCATGTTAACATCTTGAGGATTGTTTTTAATAAATTTAACAAAATTGTTATAATGTCTAAACTTTTTTCTCTGCAACTCAGCTTTATTATAATTTAAATTTACAGGATTTAAAGTTTGTATGTATCCATTTGCTTGTGTTTTCCAAATTTGATTTTCTGTATAATCACCTAACAATCTAGTTGTATTAGGAATCAATTGACCTGTAGGTGGATAACCCGCACCATCAGGAAACTCACCTCTATTTTTAGTAATATCCCAAAACTGATTAAATCTATATTTTTGTTCTTCTTTAGAAACTAATATTTCTACAGAATTAAAATTTAATTTTGGATATTCTTGAGCTAGAGCAATATTATTTTTTGGAAATATATTTAAGTTAAGATATCCTGAAACTTGTTCAGAATTAAATATAACGGCTTTATCAAAATTATAATCTAATACATGAAATTGATCTACACAAAATTCATTATCTCTTCTGAAACATTCTAAATAGTATTCAATACTTCTAACTGTAACTACTTGTTGTCCTGTATTAAACGGAATAGCTAATTCAAAAGGATATTGAACATTATAAAAATTACAATAATTGTTACAACCAGCGTTATGTTCCCATATAGAACCTGTTTTAGTAGTATAATGTTTATTTCTTCCTGATAGATATAAATTAGGATGCCAATCATGGAATGAAACCCATTGTTTAGTTTTTGGATCAAAACTTATTGTCCAAGAAGCATCTTCAAAAACTCTAATGTCTCCTAATCTTATAGTAATTTTATTTGATGGAGTAATTTCAAATGAAAATTTATCATCGTTTAAATACTCTACTTTATCTTTATACTCACGTTTAAGAAAATAATCTTTTTTAGAAAAATAAATTATACCATCAGTGTTATCATAACCTGCAGAACAACCTATACCTGCTACAGGATTATCTATGTGAGGAAAATCAGGAAAATCTTCTGTTAATTTATATGGTAAAAATTCATTAAACCACCATTTCATATTAGTCTGTGATACTTCTGTTAACCCTTGACCATATGAAAACACTTTACCTTGTTGTTGACTTATATAATATAAACCTGCAGGGCTAGATATAATTCCAAGTCTATCTTGTGAAGAACCATATTCAAACTTTTTATCTGCAGGGTTTGCACTTGTAGGTGTTGCTGCAAATAATCCACCATCACCTATTGTAACAGCTACTCCAACATAAGTTTCTCTTTCATCTACACCTGGATATATTAAAGGTCCCGAATCTTCAAATGTTATAAAGAGTCCTGTTTTAGCAAAATTCTTTACAGAGTTTACATCACTTCTAAATACTACTTTATTATTTGGAAGATATGTTAACCACCCATCTGTAGTATCTTCTTTTACTTGTGGTAAAGAATAGTTTATTCTATTAGGATAAGAAGTAAAACAAAGATCTGCTACAACAGGATCGTAATTTCTATTTTGCAATACACCTTGTGTAAAGTATTGATTAAAAATAAATCTTGAAGAACTTAATGAGTAATCATATATATACTTATTACCTCTAGTTAATATTTCAGGATCCATATTAAATAAAAATTCTAAATCTGTAAACCTGTATTTACTATAAAACTCTTCATATGCAAAACTACCTCTTTCTCTGAAATCTACTAATATTTCAGACTCTACAAAAAAGTCTCTAATACCATTATTAGCTAAATAAAAATAATCATTTTTAACAGATAAAAAGTTTAACCCAATACCATCTAAGTTATGATAACTACTAGGTAATAATCCTGATCCAAAACTACTGCCAGCAAGAGCATCTAAAATATTATCAACGTCATAAATTTCAGAAAAATCCCATTGCTCACTATTAACCCAATATCTAGGATAAGGAACTGAAGGACTTAAAAAATAATTATAAGGTGTATTTTCAGCAACATTAAAAAGCCAATTATAAAAAAAAGGCATTATATTTTTTTCTGTAAATCTATTTATGTAAGTATCACCTCCAAAAAATACAGGTGTCTTTGAAATCTTTTTTAATATTAAAGGTGTTATACAATTTGGAACAGTTTCTGCATAATCATAAATTGCTAAATCATTAAAATTAATATGTTGTTCACAATTGCTTGCAATTATTTGTTGTATACTTTCTAATTGCCCGTATTGATTTCTTATACTAAATTTTAAACCTGCATAATTACTAGCAATGGTATTAGTAAAAGGTAATATTTTATTATTAGGTTTATAATTTACACCTAATGTATCACTATATGCATCTTTAGCATTACCTAAAGTCATTAATGAAGTATCTATACTTGCTGTATCAGGATTTAAAACACTTCCTCCATCATATATAAATCTAGGTCCTATATTTTCACCATTACCACCTTCAGTTCTTAATACAGTTAAGTCAGGTCTGTTAGTATTATTTATTCTATATCTTACAGAACCTCCTCCTTGATTTTGAAATTCTGGAAAATTTTGAACATCATTAAATTGATATATACCTTCTGCCATTTTAAATCTACTAGGCCAACTAGAAGGGGGCTCAACCCAATCAGTATAATCACCATAACTAATTTGTTCTAAAGCATATTGTTTAGCAGTTATTATTTCGTATAATAATTTTGTAGCAGTGTTAGCTCCTTCAATAACAAGAAATAAAAATTCACCAACACCTCCTAAACCAGCAAGAAAAGGAGGTAACAGTTGACTAGCTGTATATTTTTTATTATACACAGGCATTGCAATATTACCAGTACCAGCAACTGCTGCTTGAGAAGTTTTAAAAAAACCAGCTAATAAATCAGTTCCTGCTATAGCATCTGTAATAGGACCAATTGTTCCAAAATATCCTTGTAATGATGTATATAATGCAGCATTTGCAGCAGATGCTGTTCCTTGATCAATAAGATTCATTTGAAAACTAGCTGGTACAATAGGAAATACAGTATTTCCGTTCGCTAGTATAGGTGTTTTTGTTTTAGTAAACTCACCTGCAGGATAATTAATTTCAATTTCTCCTACTATTTTAAGTATAGCATTTGCAATACCCGCTACTGCTCCAATAAGAACTGCACTATTAGCTAATAGTTTAAATTGCGGATGACCATTAGGTTCAATAAATCTTTGTTCTGCTGTACCTTGTAAATGACCATATACTTTTAATTCAGTCATTGAAAGATATGGATTTCTAAATGCCGTATCAGGAGAATGAAAACTTACTAAATCTTGTGGTAAAGATTGGTTTACAGTTTCATACGCATCAAATAAAGCGCCTGTAAGTTTTTGACTTATTATATATGGATCATTAAAACCATAATCATCGTCACTATCATCATCAGTATTTTCTAAAGGCCGTATACAATTAAAAGGATAATTTGCATATAAACCTACTGTAGATTCTGAATTAGTTTTACCAGGAAGTTCATAATTTCTAAAATTATTTACCATACCTTTAGCTACTATAGACTTGTTACCATGTCTAGAACTTCTAAGTATTTCGTAACCTACAATACCTTTAATATCTTTACCATCATTATCTTTAGGCAATGTTATATCTTCAAAAGATACTCCCATTAACCTAATAAAATATTGACCATTTCTTTCATCAAAATGATACGCATTTGGATTTACAGAATTATCTGGAAATCTATGATGTCTAATAGGTTTAGCACACAAATCATAATCAGGGTTTTCTTCTTTAGTCCAACAATGATATGATGAGTTCCAAATTTCTGGTAAATTATCAGGATATCTTTCAGTAGATTGCCAATAACCCATATCACCTTCAGCAATTACTCTTCCTCCATATGAATCAATAGGATCTGGTGTATTTCCGTTACCTGTATAACTACCTGTATTTATAGTTTCAAATAAATAGTTTTCTCCTGTTAAAGTATTTAAATCACTATATGTATCAATTTCAGAAGTTGTTCCATAATCTCGTGGTGCTCTACCTGGAATATGATATGATGCAGATTTATCTCCTGTGTCATATACCCAACGTATAAAAAAAGCATATACCTCATCCCTAAGATAACCTGCATTTTTACCACCTTTTATATAATAGTCTTCTGGATATTCTACAGAAACCCATTTTGCTTTAATTAAATTTGCTAATGGTTGATAATTAAAATCAAATTTAGATATAGGTCCTATTCTTAATAAAAATCTACTTGCTTCTGTAATTTGTTTTGATGTTTCAAATACTGGATTTACTTGTAATACTTGACTTTCTTGAACTGTAGGTAGAGTTTCAGGTATTTGATCAATTACAATATTTGTACTTCTAGTAGAAAAATATCCTATTTGTTTTAAACTAGAATTTTGATTTGTAAATCTTGCAACTACTAATACAAACTCATCAAAGTTTTTACTATCAGCATCAACAGTAAGTTCTAAAGAACCTCGTTCATTTATTTCATTATAAATAGGTTGTATATTAGATAAAGAAAAAAAGTTAGTTACAATTTGTCTATCAATAACATAAGCTATTGCAAATGCATAAGAACCATTTTCAATTACTCCTTGTTGATTTCCTAATTTTAAATCTATACAAGGTGTTTTAACAAAAGATGTTAACCTTATAGCATCACAATTTAAACTGTTTACAGGTATGCATGAAATACAAAGACCTTCATTGTTAGGATCAGTTTCATCTATAACAGTGTTAGTACCCTCTATAACACAATGTTCTTTCCAACCTACACCAGGCCATAAAAAATCAACATCAATTCCATTAGAATAATAGTTTACTGTACTTGTGTTATCTAAACCTCCAAGCCAAGCATAAGTTTTATTAGGCCATAATTTAGGATCTCCAATATTAATGTATCTATCTGGGTTTAAACCATCTGCCCAATATATTTGCCAAGAGCAATCTTCTTTTTCTCTAGATGCTCCTGATATTAAATTAAACTTAGTAAAGTTTAAACACCTATCTCTTACAATTGGTCTATATGTAGAAAACTCTTCTTCAAATAAACCTATTTCACAAGTTCTTACTTTACTACCAAATCCATCATATATAGCTGTAAATATTGCCCATTTTCCCGAATACAAAGCTATAACTCCAACTATAATGGATTCATGTACTTCTGCAATATCAGCACCAACTACTATAGAGAGTTTATTAGATTCTTCATTAGATAATGTACCTAAGTCACCTTCTTTTGTATTATTTACAGCATTACGAGCATGAGTCCACATACCATCTTGAATAAAAGATGGATCCGTATCTTTAGTTAAACCTTTTAAAAATGTTCTAGATTTATCTATACCTGTTTTACTAAGACCTTGTTTTTTTGCCATAACTAAACTACTCTAAGTTTATTTGCTTCACTATAAAATCCACTATTAGGTGAATGTGACTTAAACATATTATAATATTTTCCGTACATTGCTTTTCTATTAGCTGCCCAAATTTGTTTAACTTCTGCAAAGTTTGGTGTATTAACTACACTCAAAGCATTATTTCTAGCACTCTTTAATCTTTGTTCTATAAGATTCATTCTTTGCATTACGTCTTCTCCATTAATATATAAATTTTCAAGAATCCTTGCTTTAAATGCATATTCATAATATTCATTTAAAAGATCATGATCAGGAACTAATAAGTTACCATCATCATCTTCCATTTGACCTTGATAGTTTAAATATACTTTTCCTGTTTGAAATGTAGTAAAAAGAAAACCGTGTTTAATCCAACCTTCATTAGATGTATTATAATATAAATTAGGACAATGACATTCTATATTTTGACTAGGTTTCATTCTAAGAGGAGAAAGTTCACTATAAACAAAAGTTTCTCCTGAATTAATAACTTGAATTAATTCATAACTTTCACCTTTGCAGTTCATAAAAACTCTAGGCTTAGTTAACTCATTACCAAAGGGTTGTTGTGGATTATGTACAAGACATGTTCCTGCGTTACCTTTATCATCACAACAACAGGTAGGTTGAGAAACATTACATTGATCAGGAACTTGTGCAGGAAAGTCACTATATGTTTCAGGAATTCTACCATCAGTAATTTTAACTTCTTGCATATTAGTTCCACCAGCCCAACCATCGTAACCTTGTGCTCTTGTAGATGTTCTATCTCCACATATATAAGCAAAGTTAAATGTATAAAAATCATCAGGTAATTTTACTTTACCATGTGTTACATCTAAGATGATTTCTTTTTGTTGATTAAGCCTAAGACCTAAATCATAATTAAGCTTCTTAGCAAGCTTAATTAGCTGCTGTGGCTCAATCATATTCTCAAGTGCAAAAGTATTTAAATCTACAGTTACATCTTCTAAGAGTTGATCAAAAGTTCTATATTTTAATGTATAATTGAAATCCATTATTTTCTTTTTTTACGTACACAATTATTAACCATTTTTGCTTTTCCACCTTTAGTTTTTTTACCACTAGGTGATTTCTTTTTACCTTTAGCAACATAACCTTTCCAGCATGTACTTTTTTTAATAGCCATTATCTAAGTGTGTTTTGTCCATCATCAGCTCCATCTGTTGGAACTTGTAAAGTCATTGCTAATTCTTTAACTACAAATTGTTCTATTTCAGAAAATAAATAATCAGGTATGTTTAAAGACTGTTCTTGTTTTATTAAGCAATCATCTGAATCACATGTCTCCACATCATTTTCAAATATTGCTTCAATTTTTACAGCATCCCAAGCAAGGTTTGGAAAATAAAGATGACCATCTAAAAACCAAAAGTATTGTCTTTTATTATATTTCCATGTAGTAGTTTTGGTCATAGAAACAAAAGTACCAGGATCAGTTCTAAATAACTCTACAGAACCATCAATAGAAGAAACTGTTCTGAATATGGGTCCTTGTATGCCTGTTAAAACATCTGGAAGTTTTTCTTTAGTTCTTTTAAAATAACATCCTGAATAAACTCCTACACATGCAGCATCAACTTTATCAACTTCAATTAAATCTACATAAGGCATTGTTCTAAAGATATTGCTTATCTTCATTAACCTTAATTGATTGTCTTCTCTTTTCATTAAAGACTGTCCATACTTAATTATAGAAAAATAGATTGTTCTGTCTGTTAGAAATGGATCTTCCTTAACAGCTTTAAGTGTATTCCTTACTCTTGATATTGCTTCACCAACTGTTGTGCTCATAGGTCAAATTCATTATAGTCTTTTAAAGCGTGTTCTTGCTTCTTAAGTCTTATTTCATTTCCTACTTTTTTATTGTAGGCTAATTTTAATTTTTGTCTTGGATCAACTACTATATAATTATTCCAATTTTCTGGATATGTTTTAGCAACTTCTCTTTTAAATTCTCTACAACCTGTAAAACCCCAAAATTCCCTATTCTTAATTTTGTGTTTTAATGTTCCATTAGTAAAGAATATCTTAGCAAGCTTACCATCACTATCCCAATTCTTGTTAGCAACCTTTACACCATACTTTTTAGATTTAGCAAAATCAATATTTTTCTTTTTACTAGCTTGACAAGTTCCAATGAATAGCCATCCTAATGATTGAGGAAGCTCTACTCCGTTTCTTTTGTCAATTACTGTTTCATAAATCTTTTTGTTAAAAGATTTAATAATTGATCTTAATTCTGGATCCCTTAAGCTTTTATACTTGGGATGCTTTTTTCTAAATCTGTCAAAGAACTCTTTGTTTAGAACTTCATAAGTGTCTGCTCTAAACCTTGGAGCTTGTAAATCTGGTGTATTAAATGCTTCCATACTACTTAAATAATATACTAAAAATTAATGAGATTAGCAAGTTAATAAAATATACTGAAAAAAGAAAACCCCCACTAGTGTGAGGGCTTTCCCGTTGTTAGCCACAGAAACCAACAAACTGCGACAATATTTATTATGCTCCTACTACAATAACTCTAACGTTACCTGTATAAGTTGTACTTTCAATAGTGTATGCACCTACGCCACCCATTGTAATTGCAAAATCAGAAGTTATATCTTGATTAGGTACTATAGCTATACCATTTATAGTTCCTGCAGTTACCGTATTTGCAATTATTCTAATCTGTGCATATTGTACACCTACAATATGAGTTAAAGGAATAGACGTAAGTATTGTTGCCACATCTTGAGATGTTACAGTAATACTATCTGTAAAAGTATTTGCTCTTGTGTTTATAATTGGATCTGAAACAGTTCCAGTTACTGTAATATTAGTACCTGCAGTGACACTGTTTACAGCAGTGCTTGTTATTGTACATTCAGTTGCACTACTTACTAACGTTATGCCAGCACCTGCACTAAGACCTTTAGTTGCTAAAGCAGGACCTGTACCATCATTAACTAAATCTACAGTACCTCCAGCACTTGTTAAAGTAACTGTTGAAGCACCGTCAGTATTAATTAAAGG
>TARA_B110000858_G_scaffold177676_1_pt1 | contig 10237 bp, 9 predicted proteins | sample TARA_B110000858 | Tara Oceans TARA_B110000858 (sample SAMEA4398247) | marine metagenome | biome: Polar Biome; feature: [SRF] surface water layer (ENVO:00010504); material: water (ENVO:00002006), including particulate matter (ENVO:01000060) such as... | depth 5 m | reverse complement strand
AACTGATCGGCCGGCTTATCCGATTGCCGGCGAGTTATTTCGATACGAATTCCTCAGGCAGACTCGTCTCTAAGCTTACTTATGATGTTATGCAGATTACCGGTGCGGCCAGCAACGCCATTGCCGTAATCGTGCGTGAAGGGTTTACTGTCGTAGGGCTACTTGCCTATCTAATGTATATGGATTGGAAGCTCAGTCTAACCTTTTTGATTATCGCACCCATCGTCGGCAAGATTGTCGCTATAGCGTCGAAGAAGTTCCGCCGTTATAGCACGCAGATGCAAGATTCCATGGGCGATGTGACGCAGATTACCAATGAGACGATTAAGGGCCATCGTGTCATTCGAACATTCAACGCTGAAGACTATGTGAGTAATAGACTGGCTGACGCCAGCGAGAGAAATCGCGTACAGAATATGAAGATGGTGTTAACCCGCAGCGCGAGCACGCCGCTGATACAGTTAATCGTTAGTACAGCTATCGCCTCGTTGGTCTGGTTCGCCATGTCGCCAGAGTTTTTTATGAATAACACACCGGGAGACTTCGTTGCCTTTTTAAGTGCAGCAGGTCTGCTCGCCAAGCCAATCCGCCAACTCACTCAAGTTAACTCGGTGATCCAGCGTGGCCTGTCTGCCTCCGCGAGCATATTCGAGTTATTGGATGAGGATATAGAGAAAGATAACGGCGACAAGGTATTGGGTCGGGCTAAAGGCCGGGTCGAATTCAAGGATGTGAGCTTCGCTTATAAAGATGGAACGCAGACTCTTGCAGATATTAGCTTCGTAGCAGAACCGGGTCAGACGATAGCGCTAGTTGGTAAGTCCGGCAGCGGCAAGTCTAGTCTGGTAAGCCTGATCACTCGATTCTACGACTTCCAGAAAGGTGAGATAACGCTGGACGGCGTGCAACTGAATGAGCTGAAGCTGCAGAGCCTACGCGAGAACATCTCCCTCGTCTCACAACAGGTCGTGCTGTTCAATGGCACGGTCGAAGAGAATATCGCCTACGGCGACGATGTAATCGATCGTGAGAAGACGACTAAGGCGGCGAACGATGCCCATGCTATGGAGTTTATTGAACAGCTAGAACAAGGTATGGACACTCAGGTAGGTGACGATGCCGTGTTATTGTCTGGCGGCCAGCGTCAGCGCATAGCGATTGCACGCGCTCTATTGAAGGACGCGCCGATCCTAATCTTCGACGAGGCGACCTCAGCGCTGGATTCCGAGTCCGAGATGCATATTCAGGAAGCCTTAGATACGCTTCGTCAGGGTAGGACTACGTTCGTTATTGCTCATAGGTTGTCGACAATCGAGAAGGCAGACTTGATATTAGTGATGGAGCAGGGAAAAATCATTGAGTCGGGTACTCACGAGGAGTTGCTGGCGAAACAGGCGACCTACTCAAAACTTCACGCGAAACAGTTTTCGGAGAATGCTGCGGCAACAGCTGAATGAGTTTTTTAGAAAGAGCATGGCAGGAGAAAGCAGGGTGGCTGATTTTGCTATGGCCTGTCTCTGTATTGTTTCAAGTACTGACGAAAATTCGTCGGGTAGTTCAGCAGCCTAAGCAACGCCCTTCCAATATCAGTGTGCCGGTGATTGTCATCGGCAACATCTCCCTAGGCGGCACAGGCAAGACACCCTTACTGATTACACTCACTCAGGAATTACAGAAGCAGGGTTACAAGCCAGGCATCATCAGTCGTGGGTACGGTGGTGAGGCATCTACTTATCCCTTGGCTGTCGACAGTGACGGCGATGTTCGTCAGTCTGGCGACGAGGCTTTTCTGATTGCTCAGAAGACAGCTTGTCCCGTGTATGTCGATCCAGATCGCAGCGCAGCCTTGCAGGCGTTACTCGCAGCCGAGGATGTAGATGTGGTGCTAAGTGATGACGGCTTGCAACACTACAAATTGTATCGCGACCTAGAGATTGTAGTCGTGGACGGTCAGCGACTGTTCTCTAATGGCTTTTGTTTGCCGGCAGGCCCCCTTCGAGAATCGATGAGTCGTCTGAAACAGGTTCAGCATATTATCGTAAATGGCGAGCGCGCCAAGGAAATTCCAGCGCTTAAAGATGCCAGCACAATGAGCCTGGAGCCACACATGCTCGTTAATTTGCTCAGTGGCGAGGAACGGCCTTTCTCAGCAGCGCCCTTTAACATGGGCAATAAGCTGCAGGCAGTATCTGCGCTGGGCAATCCTCAGCGTTTCTACGACTTGTTGGGGCGTCTGCCTTATCAGGTCGAGACCTTTAGCTTTCCCGACCATCACAACTTCGCCGCCGATGATTTTGGTCAGCGGGGCATTGATGCGCATCAACCTGTCGTAATGACAGAGAAGGATGCGGTAAAATGTCAGCAGTTCGCCAAAAACAATTTTTGGTATCTATCGGTAGAAGTGAATCTTGAGGGTCAATTTGTCGAGCGTCTCATCGAAGACATTCGACAAGTCTCAGCTCTTTAGAAACAATCCCTTAGACTAAAAATTGTCGCTGGTTTGTCATCTTCGCTATGTCGAAGAACCAGGAGTCTTCCTATGCTAGACCAAAAACTTTTAACTATTCTTGCTTGTCCTCTGTGCAAGGGTGAATTGCAATACGACCGAGCGGGTAAGGAGCTCATCTGCCTGCTCGATGCATTGGCCTATCCAGTTCGAGACGATGTGCCAGTGATGCTCAGCAATGAGGCTAGGGAGCTCTCATTGGATGAATGCGAGAAATACCGATGAGTTTTAGTGTGGTTATTCCAGCTCGCTATGCGTCGACGCGCCTGCCCGGTAAGCCGCTGTTAGATATCTGTGGTAAGCCAATGCTGCAGCGCACCTACGAGCGCGCGCTAGAGAGTAAGGCTGATAGGGTCATCATCGCTACAGACGACATACGCATTCAGGAGGCGGCAGAGGGATTCGGCGCCTTGGTGTGCATGACATCGAACAGCCATGCATCCGGCACCGACCGAATTCAAGAAGTGAGCGGCCAGTTGCAGATGCTTGAGACCGACCTAGTGGTCAATGTGCAGGCGGATGAACCATTAATTCCCCCTAGTGTAATCAATCAGGTAGCGGATAATCTTCAACAAGATTATGAGGTTGGTATCGCCACCCTCTGCGAGACGATTAGCGATAAGGAAGAGGTGGGTGATTCGAATAGTGTGAAGGTGGTACTTGATAGCAAAGGGCATGCGCTGTATTTCAGCCGCGCCACTATTCCCTGGCAGGGCAGCGCTTCGGCGAAGAACTGCTACCGTCATATTGGCATCTATGCCTATCGGGTTGCCGTGCTCAATCAGTTCGTCGAGTGGCCAGTGTGTGAATTAGAGGTGACGGAGAAGCTAGAGCAGCTACGAGCGCTGTACAACGGCATCGGCATTCATGTGGCAGTATCCAGCGAGAGCATTCCTCCGGGCGTTGATACCGAGAAAGATCTAGAGCTCGTACGCACACACCTCAGTGCTGGCAAGGTTTAGCTTGGCTAGCTTGTCGACGAACTCCAGCCGCAGTGATAAAGCCAATGACAAAGGCGCTGCTAAGCGCAAGATTCGAGTATTGATGGTCTGTCTCGGCAATATCTGTCGCTCGCCCACGGCACATGGAGTACTGGAAAAACTAATACAAAATAAAGGCTTAAGTGAACTGATTGAAGTCGACTCTGCTGGAACTAGCAGTTATCACCTCGGTGACCATCCAGACCCGAGATCGATTGCGGCAGCGCAGCGCCGCGGCTATAACCTAGAAGAACAGGTCGCCAGACAGGTGAGCGTCAATGACTTTCATGACTTCGACTATGTGTTAGCCATGGACACCGATAATCTGCAGCAATTAGAAAGTGCCGCAGCTACAGGCAGCGCGGCCAGAGTGCAGCTGCTGCTAGACTACTCGGCGGGCACCATGGAATCGGTGCCAGACCCGTATTTAGGCGGTGGCCTGGAAGGCTTCGAGAAGGTATTAGACCTAGTCGAAGACGCATGTCGCCGTCTGCTAGAGCAGCTAGAACGAGAGCTGCCCAATCTCGAGGCGGAGCAATAGCTGTGGCATTTGAGATAAAGGAACAGGTCGATTTAAGGCCCTATAACAGTTTCGGCGTGAGCCAGACGGCCGCGTACTTCGCGGACATACAGGATCCCGCCGATCTGCGGCAGGCTCGTGAATTCGCTGCGTCCAAGCGCTTGCCGGTGCTGGTGCTAGGTCAGGGTAGTAATACCCTGTTCATCAATGATTATCCGGGTTTGATTCTGTACATGAACAACCGAGGCAGGGAGATACTGCCGGGTGCGGGGATGCTCCGAGTCGCTGCCGGAGAGAGCTGGCATGAGCTTGTGATCTTTTGCTTGCAGAACTCTCTTTATGGCATTGAAAACTTAGCACTTATTCCCGGAACAGTAGGCGCCGCGCCGATTCAGAATATCGGAGCCTACGGTGTAGAGCTCGAGCAATTCTTCGTGGAATTAGAAGCCTTCGACCTAAAAACGGGTGAGATCAGGTGTATGAGCAAGGCGGACTGTCAGTTCGCTTACCGCAATAGCATCTTCAAGCAGGATCCAAGTCAGAAGTTGGTAGTCCTCTCAGTGACGCTGCAACTCGCCTTAGCGCCCGCGCTAGAGCTTAGCTACGCTGGCCTGACGGATGCTCTCGCAGGGCGGGAAGTGACGCCGCAGAGCGTCTTCGATGCTGTCTGTGCCATCCGTAGCAGCAAGCTGCCCGATCCAAAGCAGCTTGGCAATGCGGGCAGCTTCTTCAAGAACCCCGTGATCTCACGTTCAAAGCTAGAGCATCTGCGCGAATCGCATCCGCAGCTGCCGGCTTGGGATACCGATGATGTCGATCTAGTAAAGGTGCCGGCTGCCTGGCTGCTTGATCAGAAAGGCTGGAAGGGCAAGCGGCGTGGAGGCGCGGCCGTGCATGAGGATCATGCGCTGGTATTAGTGAATCTAGGCCAGGCGTCGGGTGAGGATATTGTCCTGCTCGCTCAGGATATGAGTAGCTCGATACTGCAGGGTTTCGGCATAGCACTGCAGACCGAAGTTCGGATCATTTAGCCCCTCGAACAACCGCGCAAAACTTTAGGCTATTCCGCTCGATTCCCACGATTATCTATAGAAGTGTGAACCAGTTCCCGTTTTGCGTTGTCAAATTTGTGCGCCATTTCACACTATGTTACAAATCCACGCTGCTAGGAATCTTGTGGGAATAGCCCCGTCACAGAACATGTTTCTCTGCTCGACTTTTCATTAAAGGAAGTAAATTGTGCAAAATGCTCCGCTTAAGAAAATATCGATTTTATTGGTTGATGATCATGAGTTGGTCCGAGAGGGGATTGCCCGTCTATTGAATGATGCGCTGGATTTCGTAGTCATCGGACAGTTGAGTAGTGGTGAAGAAGTTTTAGAGTATCTCTCACATACAGACTCTAACTATATGAATTTAGAAGATAATAATATTAATAATATCTATCAAATGCCAGACATAATCTTGTTGGATGCGCGTATGCCAGGCCTAGGTGGTATCGAGGCTACTCGTGCGATCCTGAAGCAGTCCCCGGAATCCAAGGTGGTGGCGATGTCCAGCGTAGCTAGTGGCGTTGTACCCTCGCAGATGCTGCGCTCTGGCGCAAAAGGCTTCATCACTAAGAGTGTCCCCGTTGAGGAACTGTTTAAGGCGATTCGCGTGGTGAACAATGACGATCACTATGTCACAGCAAGTGTGGCTACCCGTCTCGCCGTAGACCCATTTAGCGATGATGACGACGGCTTGTTTGACAAGCTGTCTCGCAGAGAGCTACAAATCGCGCAGATGCTGACCGAGGGCAAGAAAGTCAGTCAGATATCGATCTATCTAGAGCTAAGCCCCAAGACGGTCTATAGCTATCGCTACCGCATCTTTGAGAAGCTGGGCATCCGCAGTGATGTAGAACTCACGATACTCGCTGTTAGACATGGTCTGGCCGACGATACCCGTGAGTACGATTGCCTGCCTAGCTTTGACTCCGTCGCAATTTGAGTCGATTCGCTATAATTTTCTCTGAATAATCAAATGCCTTAGCGCCAATGCTAGCCCGCTGTTGAGACTGTGGGCGGCATCGGCTAACCTGCCTATAACCTCCAGTCAATCGACCGCCAATGCCGCTAAGCGCGCAGTTATAGCAGGATCATGTCCGCAGAAGTCAGCCAGCAATTCGACCACAAGCACTTCCTCGAGCATCTTAGTAGCCGCCCAGGCGTCTATCGCATGCTGAATGGGGCCGGAGAGGTGATTTATGTGGGCAAGGCACGCAACCTGAAGAATAGGGTAGGAAGCTACTTCAGGGCCTCTGGGCTGAGCAGCAAGACCTTGGCAATGGTCAATAAGATCCAAGATATCGAGATCACCGTCACCAACAGTGAGACCGAGGCGCTGCTCCTAGAGCAGACGCTGATCAAGAGCCATCGACCGCCCTACAATATTCAGCTGCGGGACGACAAGTCCTACCCCTACATCCTGCTGACCAGCAAAGACGAGTATCCGAGGCTGAGCTTCTATCGCGGTAGCCGTAAGCGAGCGGGTCGATTCTTTGGTCCTTATCCCAGCGCTAATGCCACTCGCGAAACACTTCAAGTATTACAAAAGGTATTCAAGGTAAGGCAATGTCAGGATAGCTATTTTAATAACCGTAGCAGGCCCTGTTTGCAGTATCAGATAGACCGCTGCACTGCCCCCTGTGTGAAGGCTATCAGTGCCGAGGACTATGCGAAAGATGTGCGCTACTCGACCTTGTTCCTGCAGGGCAAGAGTAATGCTCTGATCAAGGAGCTGAGCTCGAATATGGAGGAAGCGTCTGCGAAGGAGGACTTCGAGCGTGCAGCGGTGCTGCGCGACCAGATAATGGGGCTTAGGCGTATGCAGGAGGAGCAGATCGTTGCCAACCAGGGCGACGATGCCGATATCGTGGCAGCCGAGATCCTGCAGTCCTATGTCTGTGTGCACGTCATCTATGTGCGTGCAGGCCGCATCATTGGTAGCAAGAACTTCTATCCGCGCTTCAAGCTAGCGGATGATATAGGCGAGCTGCTAGCAGCCTTCCTTTCCCAGGCCTACCTAGGCGATGACAAGGCGGCAAGTATCCCTGCGGAGCTTATCCTGCCGACGGTACTTGAAGATGCGCAGGGTCTGCAGGATGCCTTGTCGTATGTGGCAGGGCGGAAGATAAAGCTTTCGATGCGGGTACGCGGGCATAGGGCGAAATGGTTGCAGCTAGCGGTGACGAATGCCCGTGAATCGCTGCAGGCCTATGTTAGTGATAAGAAAAATATTTATAAGCGTTTTAATGAGTTGCAAGATTCTCTTAAATTAGAATCTATTCCAAGGCGCATAGAGTGTTTCGATATTAGTCATACCTCAGGTGAGGGCACCGTAGGTTCCTGTGTCGTCTTCGACGAGAGTGGCGCGGTAAAGAGCGACTACCGCCGCTTCAATATCAAAGGAATAACCGGCGGAGACGACTACGCTGCCATGGAGCAGGTGCTAGACCGCCGTTTTACACGGCTTGCCAAGGGTGAGGCGAAGATTCCTGACATCCTGCTTATCGACGGCGGCAAGGGTCAGCTTACACAGGCCAAGAAGGTCATGGAGAAGTTTCAGCTGCCCGAGATCCTGCTACTTGGCATTGCCAAGGGGATAAGTCGGCGTGCGGGGCAGGAGACCCTGTTCCTGCTAAAGGATGGTCTTTTCAAGGAGATTGTCATACCGACAGAGTCTGGCGCGCTGCATCTGTTGCAGCAGGTCAGGGACGAGGCCCATCGCTTCGCCATCACTGGGCATAGAGCCCGTCGTGCCAAGGCACGTAGGGAGTCGCCGTTAGAGGAAATACCAGGCTTAGGACCGAAACGCAGGCGCGAGCTACTGCGTTATTTTGGTGGGCAACAGGAAATCAATAAGGCGAGCGAATCAGAAATAGCGAAAGTTACTGGGATAAGCAAGAAGTTGGCCGAAGACATATATGGATACTTGCACAATAGTTAATCCCGCAAACTTCACAGTTACCCGAGAAATCTCGGATGTTAGCTCTTATTCACTTCTCTTTTAGAGTATAACACTCTGTAAATAAAGAATAAAATATTAGAAAGCTGAGCGCAGCGACGAAGGATAAATAAGAAATTGATATGAATTGGGCCAATATTGCTACATTTAGTCGAGTCATCCTCATTCCAGTGGTTGTTTATTGCTACCACCTAGACACACAATCAAGTCATCTATTAGCGGCTGCTTTGTTCACGATAGCGAGTCTGACCGACTGGCTGGATGGCTTCCTCGCGCGCAAGCTCAAGCAGTCCTCTGAATTCGGGGCCTTCCTAGACCCTGTAGCAGACAAGCTGCTGGTCGCGATCATTTTGATCATGCTGATTTCAGTCTACCCACCACTGCTATTGGCTGGAAGCGTCATCATCGCCCGCGAGATTCTTGTATCCGCATTAAGAGAGTGGATGGCGTCTAAGGGGCTCAGGGACAAGGTGGCGGTTAAATTTTCGGGCAAACTCAAGACCACAGTGCAGATGCTCGCGATCATTACTCTCTTACTGGCGAACCCAAGCCTGCCGGAATGGGTGCTAATGCTGGGTTACGGCTTGATCTACCTAGCGGCGATATTGAGTATCAGCTCAGGAGCGCAGTATTTCCGAGCAGGCGGGAGCGAACTGCAGTCAAAGTTATAAAAATGCTAGAAAGCCGCGAGTTCAGCTTGACTTGGGGCACTTAGGCATTAGAATAAGCGCCTCTTTCGAGTAGCGGTTCCAGCAAACGCGTTTCCTAGCTTTGCAGGCCATACTCAGAGTGATTGACACTTCAAAGCGCGGGAATAGCTCAGCTGGTAGAGCACGACCTTGCCAAGGTCGGGGTCGCGAGTTCGAATCTCGTTTCCCGCTCCAATTTTGGCCACTTCAACACACAAGAATTCTGAAGACTATTTCTATAAGTATCATATAGATGTATAGGCTTCTTCTTGTTGCTTATACAAATTTCTCCCCTCCAGAATGCTAGCTTTGCCTACATAGGCATAAAAGCCGTACACTGATTTTCTACCGAGCGAATACTCCCATTTCGTACAGCTATCTAGACAGGCGAGATGGAATGGACTGATTCCTGGTGAATGATTGAGCAATGGAGTGAAACAAATCAGCTATGAGCGATATCTATAATGGTAATAACGACTGTGCGAACACAGAAAACCCCAACGATGGCATAGACTTAGTGCTTAAGCCTGGACTAAAGGATCTAGGTAGCTTCAGCGTAAGACGGACTCTCCCCTCAAGGCTGCAAAAGAAAGTAGGCCCGTGGATATTCTTCGACCACGCCGGCCCAGCTCACTTCAACCCAGGCGAGGGTATCGATGTCAGGCCTCATCCACACATCAATCTTGCCACAGTCAGCTATATGTTCGAGGGCGAGTTTCTGCACCGCGATTCCATTGGCAGTGTTCAAATCATCAAGCCCGGCGACATCAACCTTATGGTAGCGGGTAAGGGCATAGTCCACTCGGAGCGCACACCGCCAGAGATTAGAAAGAATGAGCATAGCCTCCATGCGCTGCAGCTGTGGCTAGCCTTGCCAGAAGCCGATGAGGAGATTGAACCTGCCTTCTATCACTACCCAGCCAACGAACTGCCAACCACTGAGATCGATGGGGTCAAACTAAGAGTCATGATGGGCTCGGCCTATGGATTGAGCTCTCCGGTAAAGACATTCGCCGAGACCCTTTATATTGAAGCAGACCTCAAAAAAGGCCAACGACTAACACTACCCATGTGTGAAGAGCGTGCGATTTATATGGCCAAAGGCGAAGTCAGCAGCAACGGCACGCAGATAGAAGAATTCACTATGGCGATATTGAGCCAGAAAGAGGATCTCACAGTCGAAGCCATCGCCGACACCAGGCTGGCCTTCATCGGCGGCGAGAAACTCAGCGAACGCTTCATCGACTGGAACTTCGCCTCCAGCAGCAAGGAACGCATCACAGAGGCCAAAGAAGACTGGAAAGCAGGGCGCTTCGACAAAGTGCCAGAAGATGATGAAGAGTTTATTCCACTTCCTTGATACTAAAGAACTAACTAGCAATCAATCTATGTCAAAAGGCCCCAACCTTGGCGTAGCGCATGCCCTTTTTGAAAGCCGCGCAGCGGCGCAGACAGGCGAAGCCTGCCCCGCAGAGGAGAGCAATTTGGCTTAGCCAAATTGAGAATCAAAGCCGCGCAGCGGCGCAGACAGCCG
>TARA_B110000858_G_scaffold49617_1_pt1 | contig 10252 bp, 9 predicted proteins | sample TARA_B110000858 | Tara Oceans TARA_B110000858 (sample SAMEA4398247) | marine metagenome | biome: Polar Biome; feature: [SRF] surface water layer (ENVO:00010504); material: water (ENVO:00002006), including particulate matter (ENVO:01000060) such as... | depth 5 m | reverse complement strand
ATGAAACCTATTGCTGGTGCCTATGTTAAGGAACCACAAGTGGGTGGCCACAACTGGGTGATGTCATTTGACTTGAATTCATTGTACCCACATTTAATTATGCAATACAACATCTCGCCCGAGAAGATGATTCACGGACAGAGACAGGATGTCAATGTAGAGAAGATGTTGAACAAAGAGGTTGACTTATCAATCTGCAAAAGATTGGACACTTCAGTTACACCAAATGGCGTTATGTTCAAGAGAGACAAACAAGGATTCCTTCCCGAACTCATGGAAAAGTTTTACGATGAACGTAAGGCTTGGAAGAAAAAGATGATCGGGTATCAAAAGGAGTTGGAAATTGTTTCAGATAAGAAACAACGTAAATTATTAGAAACAAAAATCAAGCATGCTTACAACAATCAACAGGTTCGTAAGATTGCACTCAACTCTGCTTATGGTGCTCTTGCTAATCAATATTTCGCATTCTTTAGTATCGACCTTGCTGAGGCGATTACACTTAGTGGACAGTTAGTTATCAAGTGGGCAGAGAGAACCATTAATGACTACTTGAACAAAGTCTTAAAGACAGATAACGCAGACTATGTTATTGCAATGGATACTGACTCAGTCTATATCACTATGGACAAACTTGTCAAACAAGTGTTCCCTGAAGACACCCCCAAAGAAACAATTGTTGATTTTTTATGTAAGGCGGAAGGACAACTTGAGGATATCCTAGAGAAAGGTTTCTTAGAACTTGCAGATTACACTAACGCATTCGAACAGAAGATGGAGATGGGCCGAGAGGCAATTGCAGATCGTGGAATATGGACTGCCAAGAAACGCTATATACTTAACGTGCATGACATGGAAGGAGTTCGACTCGCAGTACCCAAGTTAAAGATGATGGGTATCGAAACTGCAAAGTCTAGTACACCCCAGTGGGTTCGTAGTAGACTAGAAAAGGCTATCAAGATTGTTATGCAGGGCGAAGAAGAAGAGTTGTGGGATTTCGTAGAGACTGCTCGTAAGGAGTTTAGAAACTTACCACCCGAACAGTGTTCTTTCCCACGAGGATGTAACAATCTAATGCAGTATTCAGACAGCTCGATGATTTACAGTAAGGGTACACCTATCCATGTGCGTGGTGCATTGTTACACAACCACCACCTAAAGAAAAAGGGACTGGATAGACGATACGAGGTGATCAAAAACGGAGAGAAGATTAACTTTGCATATCTGAAAATGCCAAACCCAATCAATGAGAATGTGATATCGTTCATAGGAACTTTGCCTAGAGAATTTGATCTCCATGCATATATAGATTATGATATGCAATTTGACAAGTCATTCATAGAACCATTGAAGAATATTGCAGAACGCATTGGGTGGCATATCGAACCAGTTGCATCACTAGATAGTTTCTTTGGATAGACATGAAATCTTATGTAATAACTTTGGTCGATCTACCCGTATCAGTTGAGGCAGCTGAAAGATGTATTACATCGTGTGCAAAGTACGGTGTGTACCCTGAGATATTTCCAGCTATAACTCCTGATGATAATCCATATGAATTTATATGTGATACGATTGGTAGGAAGATTAGTAGAAGACTCATCGACATAGAAACACGTCCTGAAAGAGTGATGTCATGTTTCGCTTCCCAATTTGCACTATGGGCAAAGTGTGCCGAAGGTGATGAGGATTTCTTAGTCCTTGAACATGATGCTAGAATGGTAAACCCAATGCCTTCGATCAATGCTAGGGGTAGAACAGGTATCATGAGTCTAGGAAAACCATCATGGGGTGATCCGAGTCCATTCTACACAGAAGGTGTGAACAACCTAAACAGTACACCCCACCCATCACATATGAATAATTTCTTTTTGGGTAACCATGCAATCCTATTTACACCTGAAGGGTGTCGTGAGATTCTAACATACATGAAAGATGAGACCACATACTGGTTGAAACCAGCTGATATGTTCTTAGATAAGTCGGTACTAAATATATCCGAATACTATCCACACACATTTATTGTTGATGAATCCTTTACTACAGTTCAGGATCATGGACGAGGCATTGACGTTAAACTTAACATCGATAAGGAATCATATAAAGTACTATGACACGGATGATGGACATTAAGACATATATTATTACACTTAAGAGTAATGCAGACTCGTCTGCCTCTGCTATGAGGACTATGCAATCTGCTGTAAACTTCGGTCAACGGGAGGTATACACTTACGCCGCTAGGACGCCTGAGAATTTCGGAGAGGTGTTAGACATGAGTAAGGACACCGAGTTTTGGAAATACCCTCGACCAGCAAATGTAGCAGCCTGCTTTGCTTCACACTTAGAGTTGTGGAGAAAGTGTATCGAATTGAACGAAACTATTCTGATCCTAGAACACGATGCTATATTCATAAAACCTCTACCCCACGTGGAGTTTGATAAGTGTATAACTTTTGGTCGCCCCTCATATATACGAACTAATCATATCGCCACCGAGGCGCCAGTGTATGGAGTTCAGATATTAAGAGACGTTAATTTCCTGGGCCACCATGCATATATGATAAAACCTGAAGCTGCTAAGATATTTGTTGATGATTACAACAAAGGTACACGTCCATTATCACCCAATGATCTGTGGATGTCAAAAGAAGAATATCCATGGTTAGAAGAACATTGGCCATGTCCAGTCATCGCTGATACGGATTTTTCTACGGTACAAGATGATGTGCCATATAATTCTCCCATTGCTTCAGAGTACGATTTTGGTGAACTCCACAAAAATAGAAAGTTTCTCCAACAATATTATCCAAATTGTTTAGAAAAGCAGTCGTACAGATTTATAAAAGCATAAATAAAGCTACTATGAAGAGACAATTTAAAAATACAGAGTTCCATGTTAATGTAACTAAAGTTGTTGACGGTGATACAGTTGACGTGGATATCGACTTGGGATTCTCAACAGTCCTGAAAAAACAACGTGTTAGGCTAATGGGTATTGATACCCCTGAGTCACGTACACGTGATCTAGTAGAAAAGAAATTTGGTAAAGCTGCTAAAGCACATCTTAAGATGTTACTAAGTGGTGGTCAAGTTACACTTATATCACACGACAAAGGTAAGTTCGGAAGAATCCTTGGTGAGTTATTTGTTGAACCGCCATGTGAGTGTGGATGTAAAAAGAAAGAACCGTGTTTATGCCCAGTAGTAGAAAGAGTGTCGGCTAACCAACAGATGATCGATGACGCTCATGCTGTCGCCTATACAGGGGAGAACAAAGACACTACAGAAGACAGACACCTAATCAACAGACAAATCCTTATTGAACAAGGAACAGTGGTCTTGTGATGATTATCAGTATACTAGATATATTTTATATACTATCTATATCATTCGTTTTATCATGTCTCTTTATGATGGAAGCACAAATCAAATCAATCAAAACGATGATGGAATATCACATCAAAAATGATGACGCCCTCAAAGACTGCGGAAAGCATAGTCTCAAAGAAAAGAAATAAAAGCCCCTTGTAATATTCTCTAAATCATGTATAATAGGTATTGTACAGATTAATTGGAGTGTATTATGACATTTATAAAAGATTTAGTTAAAGCCACAGGAAACGAATATGCAAATATCGTATCTGACGGTGTTGCAGCTGGAGATGTAGACTCGTTCATCGATTCGGGTTCTTACATATTCAATGCACTATTAAGTGGTTCACTATACGGTGGACTTCCTTCAAACAAAATTACAGCAATCGCTGGAGAATCCGCAACGGGTAAAACGTTCTTCGCATTGGGAATGGTAAAGCAATTCTTGGATGACAATCCTGATGCTGCTTGTATCTATTTCGAATCGGAATCCGCAATTTCAAAAGACATGATCGAAACTAGGGGTATTGACTCTACTAGGATGATTATTGTGCCAGTTGTTACCGTTCAGGAATTTAGAAATCAAGCAATCAGTATACTAGATAAGTATGCAGAAACCCCTAAAGATAAACGTCCAAAGATGTTGATATGTTTAGATTCACTTGGTATGTTATCAACCACTAAAGAGATTGAAGACACCGCAGATGGTAAAGAGACGAAGGATATGACCCGTGCTCAGATCGTCAAAGGTGCATTCAGAGTACTAACACTTAAGTTAGGACGTGCTGGTGTGCCGATGATTGTCACAAACCACACATATGATGTGATTGGTTCCATGTTCCCACAGAAAGAAATGGGTGGTGGTTCAGGTCTTAAGTACGCTGCATCATCAATCATCTATCTTTCTAAGAGAAAGGAGAAAGAGGGTACAGAGATTGTTGGAAATATTATTCATTGTAAGAATGCTAAATCAAGACTTACAGTTGAGAATAAGGTGGTTGACGTAAGATTATCCTATGATAAAGGGTTGGACAGATACTATGGGTTACAAGAACTGGCACTTGCTGCTGGTGTATTCCAAAAGTCATCTACAAGAGTGTTGTTACCAAATGGCAAGACTGAATTTGGAAAGACGATTAACAATAACCCTGAAAAATATTACACGCCTGATGTGATGGAAGCAATGGAAACTTATGCAAACAACTACTTTAAATATGGAACAACAATCGAGACTGGAAACAACGATACTCAAGAATCTGATACTCAGTGATGAGTATACTAGGAAAGTACTACCCTTTATAAAGGACGAGTACTTCTCCGAACAAGATGAGTTGACAGTTTTCAAGGAGACTAAGGCGTACTTTGATAAGTACACCAAGTCTCCTACAGTTGAGGCTCTTATGATAAACCTTAGCAATAATACGTCTATTTCGGACAATGTATTGCTTGGCGCTAAGACAATTGTAAATAGTATCGGAGGGGAACAATCCCCAGCTGCTGAATGGTTAGTAGACGAGACAGAAAAATGGTGTAAGGACAGGGCAATTTATATTGCAGTCATGAACTCCATTGAAGTCTTAGATGAAAAAAACCAACGTTCAAGAGGCGAGATACCTGAATTGCTCAAGGATGCATTAAGTGTGTCCTTTGATACTAATATCGGACATGATCAGATTGAGGATGCTGATAGACGTTTTGAGTTCTACCATACTGAAGAAGAGAAGATTCCATTTGACTTGGAGTACTTCAATAAGATTACTAAAGGTGGGTTGCCCAACAAAACACTAAACGTTTGTCTTGCAGGAACAGGTGTGGGTAAATCCCTATTCATGTGTCACATGGCATCCGCTGGTCTTATGATGAACAAGAATGTGTTGTACATAACACTTGAGATGTCAGAGGAAAGAATCGCAGAACGTATCGATGCTAATACCATGAACGTCCCTATGAAAGATTTACCTGACCTATCCAAGAACATGTTCGACAAGAAGATTTCCAAACTACAGGATAAGACTAAGGGTAAACTTATCATTAAGGAATACCCTACTGCCTCAGCACATGTTGGACACTTCAGACACTTACTACAAGAGTTAGACGTGAAGAAGGATTTCAAACCTGATCTAATCTTCATTGACTATCTGAATATCTGTGCAAGTTCAAGAGTAAAACCAGGCGCTGGTGCAAACAGTTACACACTGGTTAAGAGTATTGCAGAAGAGTTGAGAGGACTTGCAGTAGAGTATGATGTGCCAATCATGACTGCTACACAAACTACTCGTAGTGGTTACGGTTCTACCGATGTAGAACTTACTGATACTTCAGAGTCATTTGGTCTGCCTGCAACTGCTGACTTCATGTTCGCATTGATTAGTAGTGAAGAACTCGATGAGTTAGACCAGTTAGTAGTCAAACAGTTAAAGAACAGATACAATGATCCAACCGTATTCAAAAGGTTTGTCATAGGTATTGATAGGAGTAGAATGAAACTCTATGACTGTGAACAAGAAGCACAGGAAGAGTTGCACGACTCCACACCAGCTTATGATGATTCTATACCTGTTGCAGATAGAGGAAGAAGTAGCAAATTTAATGACTTTAAGATGTAAGTGTAGTTATTAAATGACCTAAATAATGGTATATTATGAAATCTCTGAACCCAAATGATGTTATAGATTCTATCGCTAAGAGAATAGAACTCAAAAAACAACTTCGGACAACGAAGGGGGATGATATTTTGGTGGACGAATCCTTAAAAAAAGAAATTGCAAAAATAGATAAAAAACTAAGAGCTAAACCGCTTGCTAAGTTATAACTCATTATAAATAAGTGTAGGAGAATTAACACATATGCCATATACAACAGATCAAATCGCAACACAAGAACGAGTAGTTGCAGTTTTAAAGGAAGACATCAATTGGAAGAAAGACGTATCATACAACTTTCTTGGATTGGAAGACACTAAACCCAAGTTCAACGGAACTCGTACAGAATTTTGGGCTGCTTGGAGTGCCGCTAATCCTGATGCTACATCCGCATTCCCAGTGTGGACAACTACTGATGGTGTTAAATCATGGGCCTTTGGCGATGATGCTGTTATGGAGACTGCTGATATCATGTGGGATTATCAAAAGTTCGACCAAGAATATACCACAGGGTACGAGGTTGATACGAGTGGTGGATGGTCAACATATATCACTGATAAAGAAACTTTACTGGCCACTGAAGTGTCTACACTCGCAACTATGGAAGCTGACCCAGCTTAAACCATTTAAAATACCTAAATAGTAGACAGGAACACATTTAACGTGTATAATAGTCTATTATGGGTGCAAAAAATCTACATTTAGAACATCTCGAAGATGAAATCATCAATCAAGGTATTGATGGTGGACGTGGAGCGATCAACTTCCTTCGTGGTCTTAGAGACATGATGAAGGGAAGTTCCACTTCAAGAGTTAACATGACAGTTAAATGGGATGGAGCTCCTGCTCTGTTCTGTGGTAAGCACCCCGAAACAGGTCAGTTTTTTGTTGCTAAGAAATCACTCTTCAACAAAGAACCCCTGTTTTACACATCCGAACAAGAAATCAAAGACGCACCTGAACTTACGGGTCAGTTAGAATCCAAGTTCTTAGATGCATTCGTATACCTTTCCAAGCTATCTTTCTCAAACATCCTACAGGGTGATTTGATGTATACTGATGATAAGACTTTGAAGACGATTGATGGTAAAAAGTACATTACATTCCAACCCAATACCATCATGTATGCTGTAGATGTAGAGTCAAAATTGGGTAAAGTAATAGATGATTCTAGGATTGGAATCGTATTTCACACTACTTACACTGGTAGTACTATTGATGGTCTCGCTGCTTCGTTTGGTGCTGACACATCAAAACTAGGACACAATAGAGATGTGTGGGTTGATGATGCATCATACAAAGATGAGAGTGGATCAAGTTCTATGGACGCAACGGAAACACTTAAGCTCACAAAAGAGTTAGCAGCTGTTGGTAAATCATTCCATGGAATTAAGAAGAAAGATTTACAGAAGTTTAATAAAATTCAAGACACAATCAATGCTAAGGGTGCTGCTGGTGCATCATATAAGACATATACAAACACATTGATTAGGGCTGGTTCATATAAACCTACTGCTGATGGTTACATGAAACACTTCGAGAACTACTGGAGAGATAAGGTAGTTGGTAAGGTTAAGATGGAAAAGACTAAACAAATTAAAAGGGAGATTGGTGAACAACTGTACAAAGAATTGTATGGTCTAAAATCGTTCATTAGCAACCTCACTAAGTTTATGGAACACTTGGTGATTGCCAAACAGATTATTATTGTCGCCCTAAATAGAGTTAAGAGTATCGGAACATTCAAACAGACAGCTACTGGGTTTGAACTAGTCAACCCCGAAGGTTATGTTGCAATCGATACGGATGGAAGTGCGGTAAAACTAGTAGATAGGATGGAATTCGCATTCAATAACTTTACTGCCATTAAAGCATGGGACAAATAAATGAGTAAGACATTCGGAAAATTCATGACTGAGTCAAAGGACAAGGGTGCAGTGTTTACCTTTGGACGTTTCAATCCGCCAACCACAGGTCATGAGAAACTAGTTAATAAACTCAATACACAAAAATCATTTGGTGATGTGATGCTATTTTCTTCACAGTCAAATGATAACGTCAAGAATCCGCTCAACCATAGAGATAAGGTTAAATTCCTCAAGAAGTTTTTCGGAAAGAAAGTTAATGTAATTGACGTTGATGTTAAACACATCTTTCAAATTCTAGTGTATCTTTTTGATCAGAACTACAAAAGAGTCAGAATGGTGGTTGGATCAGACAGAGTTGCAGAATTTACTACAATTATCAAGAAGTACAACTCAGTAAAAGCTAGACATGGTTTCTATAAGTTCGATACTATCGAGGTGGTATCTGCTGGTGAGAGAGACCCCGATGCTGACGATGTCAGTGGTATGAGTGCTTCTAAGATGAGACACTTTGCTGAGATTGGTGATTTCGATTCATTCAAAGAAGGAGTCCCATCAACAGGTGTGAGAAGCTCTGAGTCGCTGTATAAATCGATTCGTAGAGGAATGGGTATCACAGAGAGTCATATACCTGATTACATGATCGAAGATGTACTCCAAGAAGGAGTCTACGACCAAGGTATATTTAAAGCTGTGTTCTTCATGGGTGGGCCTGGAAGTGGTAAATCAGAAGTGGTTGATGGTCTTGCTCTAAAATCATTAGGACTCAAGTTAATCAATACAGACAATGCATTTGAGAGGGGTCTCAAGAAAGCGGGATTATCCCTTGACCTTAGAGGTGCAGACTTTGATAAGATAGACCCTATCCGTGCAAAAGCAAAGGCAACAACTAAGATAGGTATGGACATGTATATGAATGGTAGATTAGGACTTATCTTTGACACTACATCAGCAAATGACAGTAAAATTAAAGCATACAAGGACGCCCTAGACGCAATTGGATATGAATCTAAAATGATTTATGTCCAAACATCACTAAAGAACGCCCAAGATAGAAATGCAATGAGACCCCGTAAGGTTCCAGCTAAAATTGTTGCTAGTGACTGGAACAAATCAAATGATAATGCAATCAAAATGCAAAGGATGTTTGGTAAAGACTTCGTCAAGATAGAGAATGATGATACACTTAATGCACTTAAAAAGAAGACAAGTAGTCTTTATGGTAAACTCATGTCATGGACTACTGCATTCCCTAAAAATAGTATGGCCCTTGCTTGGAAAGAGAGTGAACTTACTACCAAAAGAAACGGTGGGAATTCTACTAATGTCCCAGTTGACACTACAGACATGAATCCTATTGTCCCAACTTTCAAATCTACTACAGACCGTAGCACAGGTAAACGAATTATAGTTAAAAGGAATACTAAATAGGACTATGGATATATTAAAAGACATATTAAACACGCAGAAACTTGCTCGAGATCACAAGATCGAATCCTTTCGATCATTGTTTGCTGAGGAAGAGAAAGTTGCTGTCAAACAAGCTAACACTAAGGCACAACAGGTTGATGAGTTAGAGAAACTCAAAGCAAAACACGAGACTGAGTTGGAAGCTTTAAAGAACAGACACGAGAGAACTAATGACAGACTCAAGGGTGATAAGGATAAAGAGTCTGAGAATGTTGCAATCCAAAAGACTAGAGATGCCGACAGAAAGGCGAATGAATCAATAGAAGAAAGTGTTGATCCTACAAAAGAATACGGTGCATCATTTGTAGCTTCTGCTAAGTCTGTTTCTGATCAACGCAAGTCAACAACCGCAGCTAGTAAGAAACTTAAAGATGTAGAGAAGTCTTTGGGACATGCTGGCGGTGGTAATGGACTCACTCCTGATGATGTAAAGTCAAACCCTAAGTGGAAAGCTGCAAAGAAAGACCTTGACACTACCTTTAAGAAAGAACAAGACATGAATAAAAAGTTCCTTAAAGTGTTTGGCAAAGAGTTAAAGGACTTTAGAAATAAAGATCGAAAGGGATATATGGACTTAACCCGTGAAGAGGTTAACGAGGGTAAATATGTTTCGGGTATTATGGATATCATTAACGTAATTACTAAAAAGGTTGCTACTAGACTAGATCAAGAATACACTAAGAATCCTGAAAGGGGACTTAGTATGATTAACACTATCGGTGCAATGATTGGTCATAAAGTTACAGACCAAAAACAAGATAAAGGTAAGTTATTCCTTAAGTTCGGTGAAGAGACCGAAGTCGAAGAAGACAGAGACTACAAAAAGGAATACGAGTCATATCACAAAGACCCTGAACAAATTAAAAGACGTGCAAAGAGAAACGAAGCACGAAGAAGTTT
>TARA_B110000858_G_scaffold198085_1_pt1 | contig 10267 bp, 7 predicted proteins | sample TARA_B110000858 | Tara Oceans TARA_B110000858 (sample SAMEA4398247) | marine metagenome | biome: Polar Biome; feature: [SRF] surface water layer (ENVO:00010504); material: water (ENVO:00002006), including particulate matter (ENVO:01000060) such as... | depth 5 m | reverse complement strand
GTGGTGGTGATGACCGCTGTGGAGTTGGCGGTGGTGTTTGATATGTTTGCCACCACTTGAGCTTTGTCTGGCGTATACCTGTCCGACTTTTGCGACATTCATAGATGACATCTTTGGCAACTTCCAACTCCGATTCTTCACACATAGACACAATCTCCTGAGTCTTTGCTTCGGAATAGGAACAACCATAATCTAAAATGTTGTTGATACAAGCTACGAACGACTTGTAGTCATCAGTGCCATTTTCAAATCCAACGTCAATTGCTAAATCTTCTGCCATTTTTTTTATGTGGAAACCTCTTATATAGTTGTTATAGTAATAAATTAAGAGTATCATATTTGAAGGAGTGTCATCGTGAAAGTCAATGTGCTCAAAGTGCTAGTAACATTTTGCATTTAATTTAAGTATTGTTCTATTATTGTACATTGTAATTCTATTTTCTGTGTGTGTGGACATGTACATCTGAATGACTGATTCAGTTGGTGTAATTACAAAGGGCCATGTCATCAAATGATGCTCCCACAATATAGCCATATTCATTTTTGGATTGATTGTCCAGATATAAGTACCATTATTTTGTAGGACCAACAATAACAGCAGTCATTAGTGATGGGTCAATGTATTTTTGAATAGCAGTATTTACTTCTGTTAGTGTCAGTGCACGGACACGTTTTTCAAACAGTTGAAACTCTTCTTTTGGTTTTTTGTTCTGTAGGAGCTGTTTGACAACCATCGAATGTAGATTGTCTACTGTGTCTGATGCAATTAGGCGACTGCCTATCATTTTATCCTGTGCGTCCGATAATTCTTGCGACGTGACACCGTTGGCATGCCAATTACTTAGCAACTCGCGTGTACAGGCCATGCCCTCTTTGACGGATGACGGACTAAATGTCCCATTGATGCAGAAAATGTGTTCTGTTTGTGCACTGACTGTTTGTATGGCTGCATAGAGTCCATACGTCCCAAGGCCTCTCTGCTCTCGTACCGTGTGCATCAATCTACCTGTCATGCCCCCGCCCAATATTTCAGCGGCGCACAATAGAGCAACTTCTGCTGGTTGTCCAGTTTTGACATTGATTGTTTGACCCAACATGATTTGAAAAGACCCATACCCAGGCAATACTAGATTGTGTTCTACCGACTGTCGTGGTTTGGACACCCATGATAAAGTAGTGGATGGTGTTTCTGAATGTGACGGAAATGATTCTTGAACTGCCAAAGCAGATTTGTTGGTTGGTGCAACAATAGTGACATAGGTATTGTCGTTTAGAAACCAATCACTGTGGAATTTTTTCAAATCACTGGCTGTCAATAGTTGCAATCGACGGATGCGATGTTCTATTGGTACGTTGTACATTGTTTGTTCAAACAACGATTTAATAAAGGTGCTCTTGACTTGATACTGTTGGTCTGCATGCATCGAATGCATCTCGGCTATCATGTGACGCTTGTGTAGTTCCACTGATTCTTCGTCAAATGTCGGATTGGACCACTCATTGTTAAACACAATGTCGGACGCTTGCTTAATCACAGTAGAAGAAGTTGGCATCGCCATAGTCATGTGTACAAACTCGTGGTCGTGCGAAAAATTACGTTCAGAATGCAATGCCGTTAAACGGGAGGTGTTTGTCTGGCCATTAGAATTACATTCTGCTCCCAAATTCGAGACAAACAAAGAAGCAATGTCGTGCTGTGCTGGTGAAAATCGTGTGGACAGTGTGGTGCGGACATACATGGCACGTGGCACATGCAACACGTTCATTGCTGGTGAAATCGATTCCACTGACCAATCTTCCTGTTGTTGTTTCAAACTTAATTTGTTAACAGCAGGAGCTGCGCTATTCTCTGATTCAAAGACGCTGGTCTCCAACGTGGGTAACTGTGTCTTGGTTGGAATGACACGGGTGATTGTCACATTTTGTGTATTAAAGACTACTTTGGCCACTGATGCAATGTCGTTTGGTGTAATGGTGTCCAATGCGTGACGACGGTCTTCAAAATCTTTCCAGTTACCAATCGACACGCCTCGCCCTAGTTCGTTCATAATGTCCGTCACTGATTCTGTCGAGCGGTTCCACTCGTCATGGAGTGCATTTTTAACATTGTCGAGTTCTGCAGCACTTGGTGGACGTGATACAAAGGACTGTAACACTTTCAACATTTTTTGTTCTGTTTCTGGTGTGTTTTGTTCCATTGTACCATGAAAAAACCACAGATACGGTTCCAATTGTCGCGGTGCATAGGTTGACACATCATGCAGGACATTCTCAGTAACCAGTTGCTTGGCCCTGCCTTCGTTGTTGTTCCAAGTCAGTTTCGCAATGCATTGTAGTACCAAAGATTCCCGTGTTGAACCTCTGGGTTGGTGAAAGGCCATACAGACCATAGGACATGGTGCATTAATATTTAAATTAACAGTACGTGTACCAAGTTGGATGGGTTCCGGACTATGGACAGGATGACAAGACTGTCCCATTGGCATTTGTCCGAAATGGGTATTGACAGTGGCCAGTACACGCTGTGGTTCAAAATTGCCGCAGAAAATCAAAGTTGTATTATTTGGTACATAAAATTTCGAGCGAAAATGTTCCATGTCAATTGCGGTGGTATTGTCAACATCGCTCCGAGTGCCAATGGTTGACTTACCATAGGGATGTTCTAGAATGGCTACAGCGGAGGTGGTTCGAAACATTTGGTTGCCGGCTTGTTGGCCTCTCTCAAGTTCATTAATGACCGCATGACGCTCCACTGATACTTTGTCAGCTGGTACTGCTTTTTCACCAAATCGATTTGCATCAATCTGAATGGTTTCTTCCGTCTGGTGCGGCAAATGTACAACATAAAAACGTGTAGAATCAAGATTGGTTTCCGCATTAATCACATCACCTTTGGAAGCAAGTGACCATATTTTCCCGTTCTGAATGCGAAAGGACATGTGTTCAATAAAATGAGCAGCACCACTGGGAACACAGGCATCCTCATCTTTGGAACCCGCATTGACTGCACGCATGTAGGCACAGACTTTGGCGCCAGGAACAGGACACAACAAGACACGCAATTTATTCTGGAGGTGAATATACTCATACACAGTAGAACTTGAAATGGAGATAGAATGACCAGGTGTCCACATTTTGTAGTGGTCAACCTCTACTTTATACTATTATTTTACATGTCCGAAAAGTGGAAGATTGTTTACTTTTAATTGTACTAATAAATGATAAAATTTATGTAATGACTGTAGTACAACCGGATTCTCATTTAACAACATTTCTGAAACCGTCAATGTTTTATGTAGAGAATTACAGTTACGAAATTTCGTCACAATTACAAAATACAGTTGATAAAGTAGCTCAGCTTTAACTTGGAGTTCTCGGAATTCATCAACTGATTCAATCAGACTAGGCAGTTGAACCACTAAGCTGCGAAAGGACTCGTTGGGTACCTGTGTCCAGACTGGACCAGATTCGTACTTTGTAAATAAAAATTGAAGCATTTGCCAAAATTGTTCGCGTTGTTGGTAAAACGTCTTATTTTCAAGGGCAGAAACCACCAAACCAGGAGTAGACATCTGTTGTTGTTTTGGAATGAGATGTGTGCTATTATCAGCATGTGTCCTACTTAGGAGACTTTGGGTGCTACATATAAACATAGGTACGAACCATTGTCTAAATTCACTTTGAGGCGAGACGGTTGTTGATTCGAGAAGCCAACCATACAGACATCACCACAACGTGAAAACACAAGCATTGATTTTGCTGCCTGAAAAGACAATGTAATGTCAACGTTGGAACGAGTAGCCAGTGACACAATACGAAGTCCATTCATTGGTTCGCGATGTGTGATGGTGCCCAGTTCGATAGCTGACGAAGAACATTGAAAAATAGAGTCAGAGATTTGAAACTGAACATCTTCTTTGGTCATCAACACTTTGTCCATCCATTCACGCAAGACAGAGTCTGCCACCTGTAATGCAATGTCGTCGTCCAGTTCTGGTACATCCAAGCGGTCTTCGTCAATATCAATCGCTCGCAATTGAAACTCTGTTGTCTGGTCTCCATTGGATAACACTATGGACAGCATATGGGCATCAGTTGATTTCCACCTCAGCTGGGAGTTTTTTGCTTTATTCAGAATTGTAACCAGTGTTTCGGTGTAGAGACCAATGGTGATTGGTGTTAGACAAGAGAAGGTTTCAAATGTACCAGGTGTCAGTTCGAGCTGTACCAATGAAGTTTTGCCCATGTCCATTGACATGATGTGTAACCCCTGACTGTCAAACGTGATATTGACCATTGGATTCGTATGATGTACTGCTTTGAAAATATTAATACAGAGTGTTGGTGATGACCAAGTACAATTCATCTTTTAATTCTTTTCTGTTCTAATCAATGCAGTGAACACACATGACCAACATATATTCTAAAAAAACACGAATAATCTAATTTTGGTAATTGAATCACATTATTGTCCAAAAATGATAGGAATCCCATTATATTTTGCATTCATAAATATGTTTTATCAACCGACAACAATAGACTATAAACATCTCCACAATATCAAGACCATGTTGTCTCTTTTGAAACGTAACGGTAAGTCTGAAACGTTCTCTTCTCCCAAGACGGAACGCTTTTTGTCCAAATTAGCTTCCAAAGCTCCTCGCTTGGACGGTATATCCGTCAAAACGATAGTGTCTAAAACAACAATAGGAAACAATATGAGTTCAATTGCATTGGCTGAGCACATAGCAGAAATCTGTGCTTCTTTGACAGTGTCGCATTGGCAATACGGGTCCATCGGAGGTCGTGTCCTGATGTCCATGCTGCACCGTCAAACACCGGATACTTTCACAGAATGTATGATGCTGTTGCAAGAGACACTGTCAGAGACTTTCGTCGACTGTTGCAAACGTAATTGCCATGTGTTCAATAGTATGATTGTCAACAACAGAGACTATCAATACAATATCATGGGTGTGCGCACGTTGCAGCGCTCGTATTTACTCAAGAAAGGTGGTATCATTGTCGAAAGACCACAGTATATGTTGATGAGAGTCGCGGTGGCTCTGCACGGGGACGATATTGACATGGTGCGACAAACATACGAGGCGTCGTCACGGTTGCAATACACCCACGCAACTCCCACCTTGTTTCACGCTGGTCTAACCAAACAACAGCTAGCCTCTTGTTTTTTGATGACAATGAATGAAGATTCAATTGAGGGCATCTTTGAAACTTTGAAACGTTGTGCGCTTATTTCAAAAGGTGCTGGCGGCATTGGGCTGTCCTGTTCCAATATCCGTGGTACCGGTTCACGTATTTTAGGGACAAATGGTGTTTCGAATGGCCTCGCACCGATGCTCAGAGTGTTCAACGACACCGCCAGATATGTTGACCAAGGCGGCGGCAAGCGCAAGGGTTCGTTTGCTATATTTTTGGAGCCTCACCATCCCGATATCCTGGACTTTTTGGAATTGAAGAAAAACCACGGCGTTGACGCTGAAAAAGCACGTGATTTGTTCTATGGTCTGTGGATATCCGATTTGTTTATGGAACGAGTCAAAAACAACGAACCTTGGTCAGTCATCTGTCCGACGCAATGTCCTGAATTACAAGATGCGGTTGGAGACCAGTACGCACAGCTGTATGCAGAGTGCGAGCAAAACGGTCAGGTCATAAAGACGTTCGACTCGGCACGAGAGGTCTGGTTTGCCATTTTGGACGCTCAGATAGAAACAGGTACACCCTATATGATGTACAAAGACCACTGCAACCGTAAATCAAACCAACAAAATCTAGGAACTATCCGTGGTTCAAATCTGTGCTGTGAAATAGTGGAATACACTGCACCAGACGAAACAGCAGTCTGCACTCTGGCTTCGGTCTCGTTACCGGCTTGTATTGTCAATCAAACATTTGATTTTGAACAATTGGAAAAGGTAGTACGTCTAATTACTGTCAATCTCAACAAAACAATTGATGTCAACTGGTATCCCATTGAACAGGCCAGAACTTCAAATATGAAACACAGACCCATTGGTATTGGTGTACAGGGTCTGAGCGACGTTTTTCAACAACTCGACCTACCCTACGATTCAGAGAAAGCCAGACTTCTCAACAAACACATCTTTGAAACCATCTACTTTGCGGCATTGTCTGAATCAGTACAACTCGCCAAGGAGTATGGACCATATCCTTCATTCGATGGCTCACCTTTTTCACAAGGAAAAACACAAATCGAATTATGGGGTGAGACACAGTCAGATGAACGACATCCATGGACAGTCCTGCGGCAACAATTGATTCAACACGGGGCCAGAAATTCTTTGTTGACAGCACCCATGCCAACTGCTTCCACCGCACAAATTATGGGAAATACGGAATCTTTTGAACCAAGGACTTCAAACCTATACACACGTCGTGTGCTGTCTGGTGAATATATTGTCATCAACAAATTCCTACAGGAAAAATTGAAACAATTGGACTTATGGTCTGACAAAATGAGTCGATTGCTGATTGAACATCGTGGTTCCATCCAAAACATTCCTGGAATACCAAAACACGTCAAGGAAATATTTCGTACTGTGTGGGAAATATCACAACGTTCTATTATCGACATGGCAGCTGACCGTGGTGTCTATATTGACCAGTCACAGTCCTTAAATTTACATATTGAAGAGCCTTCCAGAGCTATACTGACATCAGTACATTTTCATACATGGTCGAAAGGACTCAAGACAGGTCAGTACTATCTACGCACCCAACCCAAGACCAAAGCCATTCAGTTTACAGTTGCAACAAAGAGGCAAAAAATCTTACTAAAAGAAGAAGAAGATTGTATTATGTGTAGTGCTTAATTTACATATAGTAAGCCTTTTATATCCATTTAACCAACGGACCTCGTGGTGATTAAACCCAAAATCAAGAAATTCTTCTTCTTGTAGACCGACATGTATCGAACATACTATTCTTTCCAAACTCGCGAACATGTCTCACCATCACATTTAATATAGTATTGTCTTTTTTGACCATTCCTTTTCCCCCATTTCCATTCTATTTTGGTATGGTCAACAGCGTCTCTTATTTTCTTTTTTTTCTCTTCTACTGTATCACCATCGGAAAATTCGATATGGTGACACTCTTTCCCGCACTGAGGTTTGCCCAAATCACTGTAGATAAAATCAGTATCATTGTCCCCAGGATTCCAGCCCTGAGACCACCCCACATACATGTCATAGTCAGAATAATATGTTTCGATATATTCCGAAAATTCAGTTTGTAAACATACATGATGCACTTTGGACAATATTGCATCGAATGATATAATACCCATATCATTCATTTTTTTCTGTATCACGCGACTCCGTTCCTCCTGCTCTTCCTCCTGTTTTTTCTCTTGTTCCTCTTTCGCATAATCTTCCACGCTAATGAGTTTGGCAGCTATCTTCAAGTATTTTTCAATGGCATTTTCCTTGCTCAATAATATAACTCTCTCGCCGTCCACGACAGTTTCAAACATGTCGCCCATCCGAGAAGCAGCTAGTAATTCAGAGAGCATTTGTTCTTTAACCTCCGATTCGCCCACCCATTGTGGATTGTTTTCCCGAACTAAGATGAAATCGTAGACAAACAGTTGCCGACCAATCACAATATTAAGCTGACCAATTTTATCGTCCGCCCAAACAGTGTTAAGACTTGTTTTTCGGACATAAATGTAATCAGCTTTATCGATGGCTTCTGCATAACTGAGCAACGCATCCAAATCACTTTTCATGTCCTTTTCTGCCTTAGATTCAAGTGTCCACGGAAATGGGACAGATTCGTCTAATATTCTGTGGCGACCTTGGTCAGTAATCATCTGTCCCTGTTCATTGAATAAAATCAATTGAGGAATGCCCGGACCAGCGTACATATTGTCCAATTTGTCAATTGCGACCGCGTCTGCAGCAAACCAATCCGGCATCGACTCGTAGTATTCAATAAACTCTTCTCTCTTATTGTCTTTAGAAACAAAGACAACCTCAAACGGAAGGTCCATAGCTCGTAGCTCGTTGTATTGTTTCGCCAACTGTGGTGTGAATCCACGACAAGGTCCACACCAGTGAGCAGAAAAATATAGCCCCACAATTTTTCCGGTCAAAACAGATACTGTATCAACTTTTTCAAGTGCAGTTCCATTTTTACGTACTATTTTTTCTCCAAGATTCACAAACAACGGATTCACAACATGTTGAGAGTAGGACATTGTAGTACGGGTGCACAACTATTTATACATCCTATTTGTAAAATGCACATATATAAAAGTCCGCGTTTGTCATCGGCCAAATTTCAGTTGTGTTAAGTGTGTGTTTGGTAGATCTAAAAATTGCCACTATATATAAAGCAGTGGAGATAAAAATGTCCTTCAAAATATTTGTTCACTCCAACACTTTTCAACCGACTGAATTCAACCACTTATCAACTGGACACCTCTTTGCTGACAGTTACTATATTCAATTATCCGATATTGTAAAGAAATGGAAAGCATATAATGCATCCGGTGACATTCAAGGATTGTCGGTAGATACAGACTGGATTGTACAATTATTTACATCCAAATCGAGCACGGACGAATTTAAAGAATGTAGTTATAGCGACGTACGTTTCGTTATTGATAATTATGACCAACTATTAATGAAATTGACTACGAGACTTGAACCTGAAAACGGTATTCTGAATAACATAATTGGTCGTGGAGGATTTATATGGAATTTAGGAAAGAAAGGTTTAGAAGCTATTAATGTTATTGATGATGACGAGGTGGCTGGCAAAAAACAATGGGAAAATATCGGGGAAACAGTCGCCAATGCATTTCGAGCTGTTTTATATTGTAAAATTAGTAGTTTTACATATTTAGAGCTGTATGATATGTCAAAACTTTCAAATTTAAAGTCGCTGTTAACAATTGTTTGGGGCTCGCCTTATAGTTACACACCACTTTTTAACGGAATGGTGGAAGATGTGTTATTGTCCATAGTCAGTAAAGAATACAAGGGCTCTGAAGTATATGGTTCACAAAAATACTACGATTTATTTGATAAGACGAGAAAAATGGTGGCCCAAATAAAAAATAATGAAAAATCTGAATTGATTAGCGGCCCGGAGGGGGTGAGAAAATGGAATAGATTACATGAAAAATACCTCGAAAAAGAACTGGAAACGAGAAATGAAAAGTCAAAAGCTGGCATTAAGAAAGCAGAAAAAAGAGAGGAAAAGGCGGCAGTTGAACTAAAAAAAATAAAGTCTACCCTCTCCAAAAAAAAGAGAGAGCTTGAATCTTTACAAGAAGAATATCAGAATTCCGATGGTATTGTTTCGCATCTAACACACAGAGCTGGTAAGGAAGTGTTTCGCAGAGGTTTTAATAAATACAAACCTTCACAGATGCCAAAAGTGACCAAGGGAATGTCCGACGAAATGGATCTTTGGCGACTGAAAAAGGAGATGAAGAAGTTGGCGAGTCTGCCTAAGGAGATTAAAAAGCTTGAAAAAAAAATGGGTATTTTAGAAAAGAAACATGTTGAGGAACAACAAGCATTAAACGGATTGAGAAGCAAACAAAATAGCATATTACCGTCTAGATTTAGACTGTAATTTATTACCGTTAAATGTCGATTTTAGATTCGGGGTTAGACAGGATGCCGAAGCAGAATCTTACTAAAAGAAGATTGTATTATGTGTAGTGCTTAAGGGGAATGTGTATTGGTGCCACGCTAGAGGGACTACACAATGTTTTCGACAACAACTCTGGAACAAATCTGGCAGACTGCCAGAAATGTAGATGCCGTATTTCCCATCACCTATGATAATCTATTAGGAGCAGAAAGATTGGCTGTATTGTTGCTACTACAAGAACCGCTGCAGTCAACATTGCATCAGATAATACAACAAAAGGTCGACGTTGGTACCCACTGCGTGTACAACGGTTGTCCTGGGATATTAAACCGAACAGGTCAATGTTCCAAAAAGTGCGAGCAGTCGGGTGTGAATGTTGTTTGTGATATTATGGAATGTGACAACTGTGACAGTATGGGATTTCCCTGTACAAATTGCCATCGAAATATTTTTAGAAAACAGATAAAAACAGATGTTGGTGATTACTAACAAGAAAACAAGAAAACAAGAAAATTCTTTGTCTATTCTAAATTTTACAAATACTTTAAACATAAGTGAAAACATACATATACCTATACCTTTTATAAAAAAATAGTTTCCATACTACGTAATG
>TARA_B110000858_G_scaffold53715_1_pt1 | contig 10272 bp, 19 predicted proteins | sample TARA_B110000858 | Tara Oceans TARA_B110000858 (sample SAMEA4398247) | marine metagenome | biome: Polar Biome; feature: [SRF] surface water layer (ENVO:00010504); material: water (ENVO:00002006), including particulate matter (ENVO:01000060) such as... | depth 5 m | reverse complement strand
GTTCACTCGCAGCTGAGATTGTCCAAGTCTCAATTTTACGGACGTAACTCTTTTCACTCATTTGTTTTATCTTAAATCTTTTTTAATATCATTCTCTACAATTTTTAAGTACTTCTTTCGTGTGTGTTTATCCACAAATGGCACAGACCAAAATTGTTTTGTTTTAAACCATCTTGATGGTTTCCATCCAAATACAAATGTATACACCCCCATTACCAATCTTAACTTAACTGAATTAAGATATAACGTAACAACAGGCAACATTGGAGCCCCATGTGTAATATATGTTCTTACTTTCTTATCACTCAACCTTGGTTTTGGATATGCATACATTCCTTTTATTGGTACAAAGTTATATGCGAACCCTGGTGTTAGTACTTCATCAAAGAATGTTTCCATCTTTGGTGTCATTCTAAACCACCAAACTGGCGATACAAAGTATATGTGAGTTGACCAAGTAACTAACTTTTTATACTCTTTGATTAACTCATCCCTATTTCTGTGTAGTTTATCTTCATACACATCGATTATCTCAAATACCTCATTGTTTTTTGTTAGTTGTCGTATGATGGTGTTAAATATACCATTGTAACAAAATGATTTCTTATCAGGGTGACCGATTACTACTAAATGTTTAAAATTCTTTTTCACTAATTTAATTTAAAAGTTGACCAATCTTGGCCTGATACGTCTTTGTTGGGGAAATAGAAAACAAATCGTTCCCCATCACACCATATTGTTTTTGTAAATCCAATTGGAACTAATGCCCCACTTGGTAACCAATTCTCTGGAGTGTCCTCAAATTCTATCACTACTTCTACTATAACGAATGCGTATACTTTTGATAAGTCACGTTCAAATCGTTCTAATTCTTTCCATGGACCACGATTAAGTCCTTGGTGTTGTAATGCACAATTTAGATATGAGAATGTATTACGTAACTTTGTTTCATCACAATTGAATGCAGCTGCAGGAGCTATATGACCTTTATCCCATACATTATCTTTGTAATCACCATTGTCTGATGTAATTACACCATCGTATTTTTTAAAGTCCATCCCCTTACGAGAAAACTTACCAATAGGACACTCAACTTTATATGAGACCTCCAATGGTTGTTGATATATCTCCGAGTACCTAACCTTAAAAATATCAGTTTGTATGGTTTTTATTTCTTGTGCGAATGTGGTATGTGTAAATAACACATATACCACTAATATTAAATTTCTCATAATTGAATTAGTGTTATCATTTTTTGAAAATCTCTATATCTATTCCCATCGTAGACACGAATATGGAATGCGTAAACACCATCTGCTAATTCAGTAGGTGAGTAGTCATTCTGATAGTCATCTGCTTGATAGACCAAACTGCCCCAACGTGAGTATACTTTCACTACAACTTTATAGTTGGGTTGAAGTATTAATTCAAATCCATCATTAATACCATCACCATTGGGTGTTATAATATTAGGTATGAATACATAAATCTCAGATTGTGGTGGTGTAGGTGGTCCTTGTGGAATTGAATCTATTGGTTCAACTGGTTGAGCGTAAGCACCTATGCTCAGTAATAATGTTAGTATTAAATTTCTCATAATTAGTCTTCTTCTAAGTCTTGTATATCTACCCACGTTGCATCTGTCAATGCCTCGTCACGACATGAAACCATTGATTCGGAGGCTAGGTCGTAGAATTTTTCCATTGCTTCATCATTTTCCCAATCCTCACATTCGAGTGTGTCATCTTGGTAATCGTATAGACCTTCTAATTTAGATATTGCAGCACCACCAACAAAGTTATATCCTTCATCTTCATAGGTAGCTGTCAGTACGACATCGTTATCAATTTCTTTAAGAATCTCAAATAAACGTTCAAATGCTCCTGATGACCAGTTCCAAGCTGATGTTGTGGTCATTTCAAATTCCTCATCTTCTAAACAACTTACATCTTCAATGTAACACCACTTAGCACCCATTCGTTCTGTGAATGTGGTTCTATCGTAATCTTCATCCTCATGACCCGGCCATAGTAAGTTGTGAAAGTTTATCTCTTCACTATAGTCCCACTTCCCTTCAGGTAAAGTGAACATTTCTTTGAGTTTTTTAAATACTTGGGAATTCCCTTCGTGAACTTGAATCCAAGTAGTAACATGATTTGCCATAACTTTATTTATTTATATTTGAACTTGTTGTTTCAGTTGATACGTCCTCATCCCAATACAGGAAATTGTAATCGTCTTTCATACTTCTCTATTATTACACTAATATACAACATTATTTTCTAAATACCAAATAATTTCCGATAATTAAATAATGTAATCCCTGTCTTAGAAATGTATCAATTGCGTTCCGTGGAGTTTCTACAATTGGTTCACTTGGTCCATTGAATGATGTGTTCATTACAAGTGGAATTTTACTTAATTTATAAAAGTCTGAAATTAACTTATGATACCTTGGGTTGTTTGATTCGGTTACGGATTGGTATCTTGAAGTTCCATCAATATGAGTTACTGCTGGAATCTTCTTTTTCCAATTAGATTTAACTTGAGATGTTACTAACATATATGGTGAGTATGTATCTAACTCAAATACTTTTGATTGGTTCTCATACAATACCGATGGAGCAAATGGTCTATACCACTCACGTTCTTTTATTTCGTTAACATAATGTGTCATCCATTGTGATTTTGGATTGGCAAGGATTGAACGATTACCCAATGCACGTGGTCCTATTTCTGACCCACCTTGAAACCAACCGATTACTTTGTTTTCATTTAAGTAATTAGCAACAATACCACTTAGTTCATTAAAGTCTTCAAAGTATTTGTATTCAACATCACTCGTATCACCTAAGTCGGTTACGATGTCCTCATCAGTATATGATTTACCTAAATAAGGAGTCTGCCATGTTTGGATACTTTCCTTTTTATCAAATGTTGGGTTTAATTGTAAATACCCATACCAAGCACATCCTAATGGAATTCCTGTATCATCTGCGGGTGGTACGAAGTACTGATTCTCAAACATCTTACTTTTGATAATCATTTCGTTTGTATTACAATTTAAGAAAGAACCACCAGCAACACAAATATTATTGACATCAGACAACTCCCGTGCAATTTCACAGAGTTCCAATGAAATCATTTCTTGTTCACGTTGGTATACACCGGCAACATTTGCTTTCAATTGGAAGTCGTCATTCATAGTGACTTCGGGTCTGAAATATAATGATGGTAGGAAAACGTCACCATTTTCTTTAAGAGTTTGTCTTGGGACTGAATTCACATAGTCCATATCAGCATAGGAAGCAAGTCCCATGAGTTTACCTGCTTTCCATGTATTGGTTTTTATATCTCTTACCAATTGATACGTACCCATACCATAGTATCCACCTACGGATATCTCCTCACCATCTTGTTTCCATGGGAATGGGTATTTTATCCATTTTTTGTAAACTTCTACAAGTTCATTACCCTTTGCTTCAAAAATAGTAATACCCTCAGAATAGTTAAATTCTTCGTTAGATGTGTCTACTACATCATACTTACTTGAAAACCACGATTCTGCTTTACCTCCAGGAATAATCTCACTTCCCATGGCATCTGCTACTACAATTAGAGACTCGTTAAAGTCTGATGAATAGTAGGTAGAATATGCGTGAGCTAAATGATGTGGGATGAATGTTAATTTATCCACACTTTGATTTGTCAATGATTGGAATTCAACCTCAGCCTCGTCAAATGTAGTACAATTATATACGTATAAATCTATATCATCGTATGTTAATCCATTTTCATCTAAACAATAATCTATACATTGGATTGGGATTGTATGAACCAATTCACCACCACCTGCTTTTATTCTATTTATACGTTCGATGGATATTGATGTGATAACCTTACCATCAATAATAAGAGTAGCTCCCTTATCATGACCTATTGAGAATCCTATAACTTTCATTCACTATCTTTATTTAATAACTTAACATCTTCAGTCTTCTCGGGCTTCAACTCATCAGGTAAATCCTCTACCTCAACTTTATGACCGGTCTCGTCTTCTACACGTTTTATGACAAACTTTTTAGCATTAATATCACCAGTAGCCCACGTCCAAGCAATGGTATCTTTCATTCGAAGTATCTCTTTTTCAAGTTGTTTTAAATTTTGCTCTAATACACGTTCGTCTGAATTATCAACTTCATATTCAATTTCATACTCACCAGCTTTTGTCAATAATGTCATTAAGTTATTATTTTCATAAGCTTCATTTACAGTCTGAAATAGTTTGTTTGAACCACCCTCCATATCAGGATGAACCTTTGCGGCTAGTTTCTTATATAACTTTTTTAACTTATCAGGTCTACTGTTTAACTCTTTTAACTTTTCTTTTTTTAATCTATCACGTTCAGCTTGTTCTTTCTTGAAATTATCATAATGAGTTTTAAAATCATCTTCAAAGGCCGGAGGAGCTTCATCTCGAACCTCCCCCGTTTCTTCGTTTACCCAGACTTCATTTTCAGTTGAACCGGAAACTGGCATCTGATAGTATTTGTTGAATCTATCGTTAAACTCGTCAATGTAACGCTGGAGTTCTTCTTTAGTATCCTCATCATCAAGTTTTAAATACTCGTACTTTAGATTATATTTTTTAAGCTTTCGATTCACTCTCTTCCACCTCGTTCACAATCATACATTCTGTAGTTAGTAATGTAGATGCTACTGAGACAGCTTTCTCAAGAGCAGTTCGGGTTACCTTAGTAGGGTCAATTACACCAGATTCCATCAAATCACAGAATGTTTCACTAACTACATTGTAACCATAATTAGGTTTGTCAAATCCGGATGTGTCTAAGTTTTTTGGATTAATTCCAGCATTATGTATAATAGCTCGAAATGGTGAAGAACAAGCGGCCATAACTATTGAAAATCCACGTAATTGAGCATCACTCAAATCAGGCTTACCAATTGTATGAACAGCGTGAATTAGAGCAGCACCTCCTCCTGGAACAATACCTTCTTCAATTGCAGCTTTGGTTGCGAGTAGAGCATCATCAATTCTATCCTTCTTCTCTCTCATCTCAATCTCCGATTCAGCTCCTACTCTTAGAACCGCAACACCACCACTTAACTTAGATAGTCTTTTATGTAGCTTTTCTTTTTCATAGTCTGAGTCTGATTCATCAATCTCATGTTTGATTTGGCTAATACGAAGTTTAATATCGTCACCTTCACCTGCCCCACCTATGATTACTGATTTACTTTTAGTAGATACGATTTTGTCAGATGACCCCAAGTCTTCAAATGTGATGTCTTCCAAGTCTTTACCAACACCACCAAATAGAGTAGCGCCAGTTAAAGCAGCCATGTCTCTCAACATCTCACTACGTTCGTTTCCAAATCCTGGAGCTTTAATAGCAAGACATTTCAATGTTTGACGAGCCGAGTTAACTACCATAGTAGCCAAGGCTTGCCCATCAACTTCATGTGCAATCACTACGATTGCTTGATTCTTACTTGAAGCAGTTTCAAGAATACCTACGATATCATCCATTTCTGAAATACGACCATCGTATAGTAGAACCATAGGGTCTTCTAATTCAGCAGATAACTTTGTTTGATTATTTATAAAATAGTGTGATAGATATCCATTTTGGAATTCTAAACCTTCTACAATATTAAGTTCGTCTTCACTTGAATTACCTTCTTCTACTGTGATTACACCATCACGTCCAACCTGTTCCATTGCATCACCAATCATAGAACCTATTACCTCATCACCATTTGCTGAGATAGTTGCTACTTGTTTGATTTGTTCATTAGTCTCTACCTTAGTAGATATACTTTCTAATAATGAAGTAACAATTTGTTTACTACCAACATCCATACCCCGCTTTAACTCGATAGGGTTTATACCCTCACCAATAGCAATCATTCCATTTTGAAAGATATCACGAGCTAATACTGTAGAGGTAGTTGTACCATCACCAGCATTATCAGCAGTTTGTTGAGCCGCTTCTTTGATTACACGAGCTCCTAAGTTTTTAGTCTTATCTGAAAACTCAATAGATTTTGCTACCGTTACACCATCCTTTGTAATATGTGGTGTTGTGTCAGTTTCAATAATAACATTACGTCCTCTTGGGCCGAGTGTTACCACAACGGCGTCCGCTAACGCGTTAACACCATCTAATAGTTTTTGTCTTGATTCGGTTCCGTAAAATACTTCTTTTCCCATAACTTATTTTTCCTTGTTTTGTTTTTGTTGTTTCTTTTTTGCTTTCCTAATTTGTTCAGCTCTCCACTCGGGTTGTCTACCTCTGAGGTTACCCCGAAGATTATGAAAACAATTGTAACATAAGAATCTTAGATTTTCAATTCTATGATTTGTCCAATCATCGTCTTCGTGGTCTAAAATTAATGGTATTACATTGTCAGTCAATCTCTTTTCATTGTAACCACATTGATGACATTCGTGGGGGAACTCCTCCATCTTGTCAGCGTTATTAACTATTCGTTTCTTTAGAAAGTGTACTGAGTAGCTGGGGTACTTCCCACTTAAAATGTCTTGAAGAGCATATCTACCCTTGTCAACATTGTATGGTTTTTTGACACCCTCACCCTTTTGGTTTTTATGTAAATCCCAAAGAGTTTTACCACTTGATTCATCAACATACAATTTAGCATATTTTTGATAAGTGGTTAGTGATACATTTAAGAACCTAGCAGCCCCACTACAACTCTTAGAGTTCTTCATGGCATAACGAATTTGTGCTTCAGTAAAGTTAAGAGGTGTTCTCCCCTTACCTAATACATAACCGTTTGGTAACTTTGTTCCTTTTTTATAACTACTCATTTAAATTCCATTTATATATAAGTATCATAGAGAATACTTTATAAACACTCTTTCTAAAAATTGGAGGTCTCTTCTTCTTAAAAGCTGCCGTGTAACAGTAACTCTGTTACGTAATTCCCACAACTTACGTTTGTCTTTGTATTGTGGTTTTCCTAAAATGTGTATAGGGTTTGAATAGACAACATCCCATATTTTATTTATAATTGTTGAATGTCTTAATAATTCACTTTTTACTATTTCCATAATACTTGTATTGATACTAATGTAATTGCAAGAACTAATGATATTGCTGTTTTTGTATTTATACCTTCATTCATGAAATACCATGTTAAGAATGTAAACCCAACAATCCCACTACCAAATGCAATGAATCTACCTGGCCATAATTGACCATCATAATATTCGGATAGTATACGAGTGGCTGTAATGAATATGTAACTTATACCAGTGCCTGCGATTATAGAGATAACCAATGGATTCTTTTTGAACCACGGCCATACAAACTGACCATTAGTCTGAAACCATATTAATGATTGTCCTATGACGAAGAGTAATGTACCTACAACTAAATTTCTCATCCCTCGTCTAAACCTTCGGTATTGTCATAGTGATTTGCTGTGTCATATGCGTTTGGTGATGGCATATTTGAATAATGACACCACTCACCATACTGATACGAGTCATCTATAAAATCTTCATGAGATTGATTTAATGGGTCATTACCTTTAGTAATTTCATCTTCAATCCAACGTTTGATATTACTCATTGATAAGCATTAAGATTTCCTGTTCACGATACATATTGTACTTCTCACCATCTAACTTTAGTTGGATACCGGTATTTGGTACAATCACAATATTATGTACTTTAAGGTTCATTGGAATTAGGGTTCCAGTTGATGTATAGATACCACTACCTACAGCTACAACTTCACCTTTCATTTGCTCCTTACCTTCGGCTGGTTTGTATAAACCACCTTTGGTTTTCTCGTCTTCTTTTACTACTCTGACTAACACATAGTCATTAAGTGGTTGATATTTCATAACTTTTTTTCCTTTATTATTTACTAATATACAAAATAAATCTGACATTACCAAAACTTTTCACCATTAACAAATGACTTTTGTTTTTTGATGGCAGCTTTTAGTTCACTTTTATTTACCTTAGTACGTTTTGGTTTTACTATTGACTTAGTTTTTTTTATACCAAAGTGTTTTTCCTTGTAACTATCTATTAAACCCTGACCACCCATTCCCATTGCAAGAATGTTTGTATCTTCTGGTAGATATTTCTTTGAACGAGTATTGTTTACTTTATCAATATGGTCGTCAAAGACATCAATCTGAGGTTTACGACATCGTTTTGGTATGTGTACAACTATAGTTTTTAATTCCACCTTTTTTATTTTAAATTTGCCTTTGGAGTATTTCAATAAAATCCCACAAATCACCTGAGCCGCGGAACGTGATATCACTTTCCATAATATTTACGTAAATTGAGTCGTTTTCCCATTCATCACTTCCATTTGAAATTAAGGTAATTCCACCTAAATCTAATGAATAATAATGAAAGTCGGAATCGCTACCCCATGCCTCTTTGGACTCTTGGATTAATTCAAATCCTAAATCAATTAAATCTTGTTCACTCATAGTTTTCCTTTATCATGTAGATACAGCATTATGCGTATCATACCATAAGTAGTCAAACCACCAAGTATTCCGATAAATATCAATAGTAATGAACTCATTTCCAAGGTAACATTGTCATACCAACTTTATTTAGTAAGAATTCCATAATAATTACGAATGTTAAACCACCAAATATTTGCCAAGCCCAAAACTTCCATCCTGTCAATCCTTCTTGCCACTTACGGAATGTACTCTTTTCAGCCAACTTATATAGACCTAACTTAGTATTGATTTTATCTGCCCACCAACCCATATCGAATAGGTTACCAAACATTATTAATATTTTTCTTATCATTTCTTATTCTTTTACAAATCGTTCGTTACCTAATATAAAATTTACAACTGAATTAGAAACACCACCACTAAGGTATGGTTCTAATTTATGCATAGCATCAGTAATATCTTCAGCTATGATATGGGTATCTCGTAACTTACCACCATGTAGGTAAATACAATGATATATTAAGTTCCCTTTAATTTTAGAGGTTTCTACAACCTTAATTTCTAAAACTGCAGTTGGTCGGTTATCTCTGAGTAGTTTTTCAACCAACTCAGGCTGCTCAACTTTATACTTTTTTCTTAGACTTCCCATTGTTCTCTTTTCTTTCTTCATATTTTGCAAGGCCAAAAGCACATCCAAAAATAAGTGTTATACCAGCAACGTAAGATATTACCATGATTGTATTATGTATAAAGTTCGTAAATTTCAAACCCATTGTCCTTTTCTACTTCAATAGCAGTAGCACGTTTCTCTGATGGGTTCTTTGAACTTTTGTTGTTAATTAGAATACGTTCACTACGACCAATACCCATCACAAGTTGATGATATGGTATTCCTAAAAGGTCCATTTCTTGAATAGTAATCTCTCGTAATGTCTCTGGACGTGCCGTAGTCAATACGATATGGTGACCCTCTTTGAATAAGCGGTTAAAACACTCAACTACGCCGGGTAGAGCTATTGACTTGAATGGGTCAATGTGTTCGAAGTTGACTTGGTGGACAAGTGTCCCGTCAATATCACTAAATATTGTTTTTTGATTCTTCATTTCTTTTCTTTCTCTCTCTTATTACTCTGTAAATATACAACATATTTGTGGATTTACCAAATTTTAATGTTAATTTATTGTTAAGTTTGACATCTTTTCTGATAGTCGTTTCATGTGTTTACATGGGGAATATCTACGGAACTCACGAGCTGGACACTCACAATCGGTAATCCTAAAATCAGTTACCGTGACGTTGTAATAGGATAACTTACCGGTCTTCTTGTTACGAGACCCCATCTCTCTATACTGCCACTTCATTCTCAATATATAACTTTTGTATTTCAACACCTAACCCCTCAACCAAAGTTGGTTCACTAAACACAGCCTCGTGTTCTACATACTCAAACTTTTCAGCAATTGAGTTTTGAGATTCTACCAAGGTTTTGATAGCTTGTAGAAGTATCTCCTTCTCAGCATACATCATAGCATCCGAATCAACCGGCATACTAAAAGTATGACCACCCTTTGGTTTCCAATGTGGTTGTTTATCACCATAGGTATTGAACCCCTCTGAACTAACGTTGTAGTTCTCATAAATCTGACAATGTACTAATAATTTAATATTCATATCTTTTTATTATCTAATTAAGCTATATTTAATTTTGATTTAACGTTACTGAATTCTTTATCGGTCATGTATGTTTTGTTCATACTCAACCAACCACCAGCCTTTTCAACCATACT
>TARA_B110000858_G_scaffold195258_1_pt1 | contig 10297 bp, 10 predicted proteins | sample TARA_B110000858 | Tara Oceans TARA_B110000858 (sample SAMEA4398247) | marine metagenome | biome: Polar Biome; feature: [SRF] surface water layer (ENVO:00010504); material: water (ENVO:00002006), including particulate matter (ENVO:01000060) such as... | depth 5 m | reverse complement strand
ATTATTTCTTGCTGAATGGGATTTAACTTTAAACTAAAATTATTAATGTATTTTTCAAGATTTTCAGTAATTCTAATTGCTTTACTCATGGTATTTTAAGTCCTTTGTGTCTACCAATTTCACTACGAGGGCATGAGTTATTTTCATGAGTATTTATACCAATATTTATAAATGAACAAGAGGAATAAATAAAATTTTTTTAGTTAAGGACTGGTATATTTTTTTAGCAAATCAATGATGTTTATTCTTGGTGAGCTTTTAAGGATTAATATAAAATAGTTTTAGATTGTGAATAATTATAGTTTATTTAAGATCTTACAAATTTTTAATATTTGATGATTTTTGAGATTTGGATCTATTGGGAGACTTAAGCCAAAATTTGATAAAAACTCAGAATTTTTAAATGTTTTATTTTTATATATACTAAAAATTTTCAATTTATTGATTGATATAGGATAATGTTGTCCAAATTGAATTTTTTCTTTTTTAAAAATCTTAATTATTTTTTTTTTTATTTTAGATAAGATTACGAATTGATGATATACACACCCTTTTTTATAATTTAAAATTACAATTTTATTATTCGTAATATTTTTTTTATATATCTTTGCAATTTTTACTCTCTTTTGATTATTTTTATTTAAATCTCTTAATTTTAAATTAAGTATTGCAGCTTGAATTGTGTCTAAACGAGAGTTTATACCTTGGACTTCACAATCATATTTATCCAATGAACCAAGATTTTTTATCATTCTAATATTCTTGTTTAATTTATTATTATTCGTAGTTATGCAACCACCATCTCCATAAGCGCCTAAATTTTTACCAGGGTAAAAGCTAAAACAAGCAATATCACCAATTGAACCAATTTTTTTTTTTAAACTGTAGTCAAATGCTCCATGAGCTTGTGCAGCATCTTCAATGATACGTATTTTTTTTCCTTTAATAATCTTTTTAATTTCTTTGATATCTCCTGGATTACCATAAAGATGAACTACAATAATAACTCTTGTATTTTTGTTAATTTTTTTTCTCAAATCATTTAGATTTATATTTGAACTCTTTTTCTCAGTGTCAACTAATTTAACTTTAAGACCTAAGTTTAATGGAGCTAATGCAGTTGATTTCCATGTCATTGCAGGCACAATTACTTCAGAGTTTTTTTTTAAATTTAGTGATTTTAAAGCAATAGATAATGCATCTGTTCCATTAGCAACTGTAATGCAGTGTTTTACATTACAGAATTTTTTAAAATTTTTTTCAAACAAACCCACCTCTTTTCCATCAATAAAATTTGAATCTAAAATTATATTTCTAATTTTATCTAAAATTTTATTATGAAATTTTTTATCTTGTTTTGTAATATCAAAAAATTTTATCATGCTTTTATATAAATATTTTTTTGGGCACTAAAATTAACTTAAACAATTTCTTAATAATTTTTATAAATAGTAAATAAAGTTAATCAAATATCATAATTAGTTCTTCAAAAATAGATATTTTGCACATCTGCGTAAACCAATATTGCTACAGCGTATTTGAGAACCTTAAATTTGTTTGAGACAATATTAATGATTTGATAAGAAAAATAGGCAAATTTTCTTTTTTTTTTATATTTATCTACATAAAAAATTATAATAGAAAAACGATTAAATATTTAACTATTATATGAAAAAAAGTTTTCAAATTATAAAACTTAAAAATAAAAAAACACTTAATGATAAATCTATTTATCTACATGTACTGGAAAATTTTAAAAAATTCAATTTTACAGCCAAGAGAATATATTTTCATGATTTTAAAAAAAATCATTTAATTAAAGATAAAATTAATAACGCAGATACTATATTTATTCCTCTGAGTGGAGTTTTATACTTTTCATTTGGAAAAAAGAGGATTTCTTTAAAAAAAAATCAATCGTTATTAATTAAAAAAAATGTTATTTTTGATCTAAAAAGTTCTAAATCATTTTTTATTGTATTGGCTAATAGAAATTATAAAAAACTCTAAGTTGAATATATAGCTTTATTATTATCTTTATCTATATTTAAATATATTTTTTAAAATTGTTTTTTTTAAGCAGATAATTATTTATACTCTTTTTTGATATCAGGATTTTTTTTTATTTTTTTTATAAGCAATAAACTCCTTGAATACTTATATTTTATATAATTAATTTTTCTTTCTATTAATTTAAAAAATTTATTATTAAATCTTTTTTTACAAAAATTAATAATTTTTATATAAAATATAAAAAAAATTTCATAATAATCATTTTTATGATTAATTCTTAAAGTTTGCTCTTTTTTGATTAAATTTGAATTTTTTTTATTCTCACTAAAAATATTAATATTAGTTATCTCTTGTATTTCTTTTATTTTACTATCCCAAGAATATAGCTTTCCAATTTTTGCTTGAGCTTCTTTTAACTCCGTTAGCAATTGTTTGTTGTTAGTTAAATATTCTATTTTAGACTTAACATCATTTTCAGACACGTAAACAATATTTTTTTTTAAAAAGTCTAATTCCTTTTGAAATGATAAGTCATTAAAAAAATCACTTTTATATTCTGTAATTAATAATGAGTCGGATCTAACTATATCTGCAACTCTAAAAGGCATACCTGTTATATTTTGTTTGTGAGGTATATTAATGGAAAAATTACTTCTATTATAAATAAGTTCATTATGAGAGTGAGAGAATACATTCTCATCTTTATAACAATTTGAAAAATTTATGTTAAAATTTTGCAAAATAAGCCATTCTCTTGGACCAAATATAGCAAGACCACTTTCTAGAAGTTTTTCTAATATTCTTAATCTTTTGACGCCACTCAAAAAAAAGCTATCTTTTTTTTTTAAATCATTTTGAAGTTTGTAAAAATCATAACATTTTTCAGTAGAATTGAAAAAAGGATTTCCAATGAATGAAATATTATATTTTTTTTCCATTTTTTTGGATTGGACCTCAGAACCAATTTTGACTAAAAAACTTTTTTCAATACCAACCTTTTTATAATCCTTAATTCCTTGAGTAGAAAATGATAAAAAAGTATATCTATCTTTATTTTCAATTAATTTTTCTTTTTCGTTAAAATATTGAAATGTATCTGAGTCCCAAACAATAATTGGACAGTTTACAATACGCTCAACACCTTCGATAAAAGAATTGTTAAAAGTAATAATTAAATCTGGATCAAATTTTTTAATTTTACTTTGAATGTAATTTTTATGATATCGCGTGGGCCTATTATATCCATTCCATGCTACTGGCAAAAAATCGTCTGTTGCAAGTAATAAAACCTCATTTCCATTTCTAATCAATGCTTTTGATAAACCGTCAAAGAAAGTGCCAACTTGTATCTCATCATTATGATAAAGACCTGAGAAAAATGAGATTAGTATTTTTGACATTTTATATATAGCAACTTATTTTAAAATAATTAAAATTTATGGCGCCAAAAGTTTCTTTATAAAAAAGAAGATTTTTATTAATAAATTTACCATTATTTTCCGTTGAAATTCCAAAATCTAAAATTTTCACATCATAAGATTTATTATTTTTTATTAAATATGAAGTTATAGAGTCTTGAGAGTTTAAATATTTATATTTTTCATCAAAACCAACATATTGTGTTTTTAAAATATTCCCAAATCTAAATAAAACTAAACCACCAAGAAAAATATTTCTTTTATAACAAGAGAAAAATAAAATATTTTTTGGAAATTTTTTCTCAAGAAATTTTATTTCTTTGTAAGAATGAACTGGATTGACTTTGTATTTTAATCGAAGATTTTTTGAAACAAAATTCCAATATTTTTTTGTAATTTTTTCTTTTTTTATTATTAAATCTTTATTTTTGTATAAACTTCTTAATCTTAATTTAGAGAAATTATTTAATTTTGATAATTTTATATAAGAAGAAATCTCAGTAAATATTTTACTTTTTTTTAAATTATTAAGATAATTTAACAATAATGCATTATCATTTGTATAATATGGTGATGGCAACAATTTAAAGAAAAGTTTTTTTACTTTCTTTTTTTTTAAATATTTGATCAAGTTATTAAAAATGTCATTAAAAAAAACATTTTTGTAATATAATTTTTCTAAAAAAACACCACCAAATGTTAACTTTTCAAAACTATAAAATGTATTTTTAGAAATATTCCCTGGAATAAAACCAATGATTTTGTTTTTTTTGTTATCATAAATTATTAAAGAATTTTCTTTGAGGGTGTTTTTAAAATATGATAAATAGTCTCTATGGAAAAAAAAAATATTATTTGTTAAATTTTTTACCATATTATTCCAATCTTTTTTTTTTCTTGGAGTATATTTTTCTATTTTAAATCTATTTAAAGAATGCATCTGATTTAACTTTTGATAAAATTGGTTTTGATGATTTATAAATTTGATAATCTTTTGTATTTGTTGTTATATTACATCCATTACTGAAGTAGTTAAATTTACCGATTTCAATATCATTTGCGAAAGTGCTACCAACCCCTATAAAAGAATTGTCACCAATTGATGTACATCCAGAAATAGTTACATTCGATGAAATAAAAACGTTTTTGCCAACTATACTTGAATGCCCAATATGATTCAAAGACCACAAAAAAGAATTGTCACCAATTTCAGCATTATGCTGGATATTATTTCCCTCTAGAACTAGTAGGTGCTCTCCTAATTTAACATTTTTTCCAATAATTGCATTTTTATGGATTAGAGAAACAAATCTAAAACCTTTTGATTTAAAAAAATTATATTTTTCTTCTCTTAATTTATTTATTTTTATATCGCCTATACAAATAAATAATTCGACATTTTCACAACTAAAATTGCTTAAAAAATATTCTGTTGAATATAATGGTTTATCATTAAAAAAATCTGTTTTTTTAAATCTTTCATCTACAATGTAAGCATCTACATTTTTTCCACTCTCTTCAAAATATATAGATATAATTTTTGCTAATTCAGAGTTACCAAATAATATTAATTTCATTTCTTTTTAATTATTATATCTTTTCGAAAATTAGCATAGTGTAATAAATTCGATTGTTTGGTAAATTTTATATCATAGTCACCACTTTTGATTAAAAATTTATTTAAATCAGAATGATTAATAATTTTTTTACTTTTTATTATCTTGGGATAATCAATTTCATTTTTATAGTATTTAAAATGGTACTTTTTTCCTTTTTTTGTTTTGAGAAATTTTAATATTAGATTTTTATCTGGAACATCACCTAAAAATAATATTCCATTTCTACTTAAAAGTTTTAATAATTTTTTAATAAATATAAAAAGTCTTTTTTTAGGTATGTAATGAATAACACTATAAGACAAAATCAAATTAAATTTTTTATCTATTTTTTTTGAAACTTTCAAAAAGTTACCAGATATTTTTTTTTCGTTCTTACACCACTTTATTTTATTAAGGAAAAATTTATTATCATTTAATAAAAAGTTTTTAATTTTTAGTTTTTTTATTAAATATTTTGAAATTGAACCATCGCCACATCCCACATCTAAAAAAGAAATTTGATTCTTATTAATAATTTTCTTCAATTTTGAATAAATATCTAAATTTATTTTTCCTTTATAAGGATTTCTTTGAGCTTTTTTAAATCCCATCTTGAGTTCATTAGAAATTTTTTTTTTACTTAGATTTAAAAAAAATTGGTAATCCATAATTATATTTAATTAGATTTAATTTACGATAAGTATCCACAATATATTGATGCTTTTTTTAAATTATTATTATTAAACAAGATTATTTTTTTATTTTTGTATTTAAAAAAACATCCATAACAAATATTATCAATATTTAATTTAAATTTGTTGTTATTTGATAATCTTAGATTAATTCTTGTTATTTTATTATTATTTACTCTACAAATTTTTTGAGAATAATAATTTTTTTTGTTTCTAACTGAAAATAACATCAAATTATTCTTCAAATCTAATCGCGATGGTCTACCTATGCCATACTCATCGTTTTTATCTACAAAATCAATCAGTGGTTTTTTATTAAATGAATATTTTTTAAAGTTTTTAGTTTTAGTATGATAAACTTTATAAATTGGATATTTTTTATTTTTATTGTGTGTATACCAATTATTACCAATTGAATAATATATGGTATAAGTATTTTTTTCTTTTAAACAACTAACACTACCAGCAAATCTAAAATTCTTAAATTCATTGTTAAATAATAATTTTGGTTTATTTTTTAATTCAAAATTTAAATTAGTTTTAAAGAAATAAGGTTTTAATTTATAATCTAATTTGTTTTTTTTTTTGAATGAAGCGCAAAAAAAAATAAGCGTATTTTTATCTTTTAAAATTGAAGTAATAATACAACCATCTTTAAAAATTCCAAGTTTATTAATCTTTTTTAATTCTGTGAAATTGTTTACTTTTAATATCTTCTTTTTATCTTCAATTAAAAGATTACAATAACCAAGTTTAGCTTTTTTAGATTTGTCTATAGAGCTAAAAAAAAGATAATTTTTATTACCAATTTTTAAACCTACAGGACAAATAAGGGATTTATTTTTCTTATCTACAAGTTTAGAGATATTTTTAATAATCATTAATTAGTTCAAATAAGCTTAATTATAAAATGATTAAACTATAGTATTTGAAATAAATTTAAAAATATATATTAGATTATTATATTTTAAAATTTTTTGTTATTTATCTATTTATTAATTTAATTTAAGATATTTAATTACATCGCATACTTAAAGATATAAATGAATACAATGAATTTTACTTTTATATATTTTTTTTCCTTAAGATTACTTAAATCTAAATATCGTAGTTCTATTTTTGGAATTATTTTATCAAATATTTTTCCTCTTTTTGCTGCAATAATTTTATCACTAATATTTTCTAATATTTATAATCAAAATTTTGATGATTTTTTTCCAAATATTTCATTAGCAATTATACCATGGTTTTTTTTTTTAAGAACCGTCAACGAACTTTCAACATCTATTATTTTTAATTCTCAAATTATCAAAAGGAAAATTCAAAATTTATATAATGTATCATTATGTTATCTTATCAGTAATCTATTCGATACATTAATTAATTTTATTATTTTTTTTATAATTATATTCATATTCAAAAAAAATGATTTTTATTTAGATTATTTTTTAATATTTGTAACTATCATGACTTTTGTTATTTTTGTTTACTCAATAGGAATTTGTTGTGCAATTTTAAATGTTTACTTTAATGATTTTAAACATCTTTTAAACTTTATATTACAAGCACTTTTTTTCTTAACTCCAATAATTTACCAATTAAAACAAATTGGAGCAGGTTTTGGAAAAATAATAAAACTTAATCCATTAACTCAATTCATTGTTATGTTTCAAAAGGTAATTGTTAAAGATAAAATATTTTTTATAAGCGAATTAAATTTAATATTTTCTATCACAATCGCAGGATTGATTATTTCAATCTTATTTACAAATTTTAATAAAAATAAAATTCAATTTTACATGTGATAAATGAAAAGCAAAATTAAAATAAAAGATTTAACATTTAATTATTTCATACCTTATGAAAAAAACTTATCTTTAAAATCAGTTATCATTAATATTTTTAGAACAAGCCCTTTCCAAAAATATCCTGTATTTAAAAACTTTAATCTTGAGATATATAATAATGATAGAATAGCTTTAGTGGGAAAAAATGGTACTGGAAAAAGTACTCTTACCAAAATAATTGATGGTGTTTATAAAGTTGATAAAAATCAATTAAAAATAGTTGGCAATATTTATGCTCTTTATGAGCCCCACTCTATGTTAAATACTGAATTTAATGCATTAGATAATATCAGGATATTTTACTCAAATTATAATTATACCATTAAAAAAATAAAAAAAATTGAAAAAAATATTTTAATTTTTTGTGATTTAGACAAAAAATTTATTAACTTGCCACTTAAATATTATTCATCAGGAATGATTACACGACTTGTTGTTAGTTTATATGTTTTTTTAAAAATGAAAAAACCTTACACTTTGATAATTGATGAGGCATTTGCTTTTGCTGATATACATTTTAAAAATAAAGTTCTTAAAAAAATTAATGAAAAGATTAGTCAATCAAATATATTCATTATGGTATCGCATGATTTCAATTTGATTAAAAAATATTGTAATAAAGCTATTTTAATTAAAGATAAAAAAAATTTTAAGTCAGGAACAGTTGATAAAATTCAAAAAATATACGAAAAAATTTAATAATAAGTTATGCATAATAGTTTAATCTTAGATAAGATAAAAAGATCATCATTTGGAATTTTTTATAAAAAAAAACTTAAAAAATATATTTTTTTAAGAGTAATTTTTAATTTTATATTTTGGAGGCTGATCTACTTAAGAATTATTAAGTTAAGTTTTTTTTTCTTAAAAAATAAAGATTTTGATACGCTAAATTCAAATTTTAAACATAAAATAATTAATAAACTTAAAAATCAAAATAAATATAAAATAAAAATAAAAACAACTAATTTATCAAAGCCTAATTTAAATAATCTATTTAAAATAAATTCAAAGATTCAGGAATTTAAGATTTTTAATTTAGAAAAAATAAAAATAATTCGAAACTCAGATTTTTTTTTTTTAAATAACAAAGTATTTCATCATGAATTTTATGATTTACATAAAGATTACACATCCGAGGAACTACACGCAATTGCAAAATTTAATCATTTCAAAACAAGGGTAAAATTTTTAGACTTTCAAAAAAATTCTTTTTACAATAAAGGAGCAATTTTTACACATTCTTGTTCACAAAATTACTTTCATTGGCTAGCAGAAGTATTGCCCAGAATTAATCTTTTTTGTAAATTAAAAAAGTATAAAGATTTTCCTATTTTTATTGATGAAGGATTAAATAAAAATATTTTAAGATCTTTAAAATTAGTTTTAAATAAAAATCGAAAAATTATTTTAGTTAAAGCAAATGCTTATATTTACATCAAAAGAGCTGTATATGTTAACCCACTAAATTATATCCCGTTTGAACCAAGAAATTTATTTTCAGGTACATCTTATCCTAATGGATTAATGGATCAATATAGCTTATCTAAACTTAGAAGTATAATTATTAAAAAGATAAAGCCAAAAAAAAAAATTAGCCACAAAAAAATATATTTAGATAGAGATAGGTCAGCCTATAGAAATATTCTTAATTATAATGATGTAATAAATTATTATAAAAAACAAGAATATAAAATAATTAGAATGGAAAAACTAAATTTTGATGATCAAGTTTATTTTATTTCAAAAGCTGATTTTATAGCCGGACCTACAGGTGCTTCTTTTGCTAATTTATTATTTTGTAAAAAAAATGCTAAAGTAACTGTGTTGTTTCCTAAAAATTATCATTCTCTCTATTTTTTATGGGCAAATTTATCCAGATTTCTTAATATTGATATGAATATTGTGGCATGTAAAACAAAAACTAAATTTTATAGTTTTTTTTCTAAAATGCATGCTGATTATTTTGTAGATATTAATGATTTAAAAAATTAGTTTTTAAATTTTCTTTTCCATTCTTTGATTATCTCTGGAGGATAACTTTTGTGAAAATGCCTTATCCATGGGTATGCATTTTTTTTTGAACCATCTTTAAGTTTTATTTTTGATGCTAGACATTTTTCCATAGCTGGATTGCCAGAAACTAATGTATTTGGATTAGTGTCATTTCTTACATTACTATGAGCCCCAACTAATGTACCCTCTCTTAATATTACTCCAGGTAATATTGTTGACATTACAGCTATTACAACAAAGTCCTCTAATACTACATTTATTAATTGTGTGGACGGTGGAGTTGGGTCATTAGTAAGAACAACGTATGGATAAATCCAAACAAAATTTCCAATCTTGGATGTCTTCCCTATATGAACATTACTGTGACACCTTACATAATCACCTATTTTACAATCACCTTGAATATCTGTTAGAGTTCCTAATTGTAAATTTTTACCAGCTATTACATTCTCCCGAACTGTCACATTATGACCTGTAATTAATTTTGGACCAAAGGTCGAACCAGTATAAAAAATACTTTTTGATCTTATTAAACTGTTATCTCCAATTTGTAGAAGTTTTTTATTATCACCAAAAGAATGAACTCCTATTTCGCAGTATCCTTGAATAACCACATTGTCACCTAATATTACATTTTTTCCTATATGTGAATATGGACCGATTGAAACATTACTTCCAAGTTTTGCACCATCTTCAATAATTGATGTTTTGTG
>TARA_B110000858_G_scaffold198499_1_pt1 | contig 10320 bp, 10 predicted proteins | sample TARA_B110000858 | Tara Oceans TARA_B110000858 (sample SAMEA4398247) | marine metagenome | biome: Polar Biome; feature: [SRF] surface water layer (ENVO:00010504); material: water (ENVO:00002006), including particulate matter (ENVO:01000060) such as... | depth 5 m | reverse complement strand
GAAGACGATGGGGAGCTAGAAGAAGAGGACCAAGAAGACGATGGGGATGGAGAAGAGGACCAAGAAGCGGACCAAGAAGAAGAGGAGGACGAGGGAGAAGAAGAGGGACAAGAAGACGACTCTCTCGCCGACTCTCTCACCGACTCTGACGATGACTCTGGTGCCGACTCTGACGCGGACTCTGACGATGACTCTGACGACGACTGGATGAGCTCGGGTGATGGTAAATTCAAACTATCGAACCAGGACGCGGAGTATGTTTTAGATAACGCTAATAGTAATATATCCGATGACTATTTTAATCGTGACGACGCGTCAATGAGAAGATTTATAGCGAGCCTATAATAAGATTAATTTTAAGACCATTTTTAATAAAACTATAAGAATAATTTTATTAAAATATTATATAACGATGAGTGAAAATATGTTGAAATATATTACCAATAAAACTTATCACAAAGATTTATATAATATACCTAAGTCCAGTCTTGACAGTGTCGATCGAGATGTTTCTAATTATATTGATTTAAAAACTGCTTACTTCGCCTTTTTACATAAAAATAATGCCAAAGATAGCACTAAACAACACAGGGTCACTATATACAACAGTGCCGATAACGGCGGGGATATAATTACAAACTATCCATTAAAATTTACCGAAGACGTTGATTCGTATATTGTCGAGATTATAAGTGACGATACTAAAGAGGTTCTGTATAAAAAACAAATAAATGTTAGTAGTTGTATTAATGTTAAAGACCGTATATCGATACTGTCGAAAAAACTCATAAATACTAACTATATCCTAGAGAAATGGGCGTTATTCAATAAAGTCGAAGCTATTCGTAAAACCAGTCTTGAAACAGAAGCTCTTGTAGAGCAAAAGTATATAACAAAGGATCGCCATGATAGCATACATTTAGATATCGCAACAGATATGGAAACGGTTCGTCAAAGTCACCGTCGTCTAAAATCTGAATTAGCAGACTTTAGTATAGAACATAACATTTTAAATAAATTGGTTCACGAACGAGATGTATATAAACAGCAGAAATATAGCTCTTATAATATAGATTTATTAAAAAGTGACTATGGTGCCAAGAAAATATACGATGATATACAGCGAAGTGTTGCCACCCGACATATACTGCTCGACGGGACCCCTATGGTGGATACTCGAACCCCATATGATTTACCTACTATAAATAAAATCCAACAGTATCAGATTATACAACAGTTTATAAATCAATCTGATGTTATTCAAAAGGGCAGTTTAGTATTATATGATAGTTCATCTGATATTCCGCCCGATAGTCTAGTGGAACCATCATCTGAAACTCCGGAAGAGAGTATATTGGCATATGCGCGAATAATATCCGACATTACTGATGATATCAATCCGGAGTCAAATATAAGCATTCGTATACTCGACACATTGGTTAATTCTACACCATCCTCCACTATTACCACACAATTTAAAAACATTCGTAACATAGTGGGACTAAATCGCCTTCTGGAAAGTGCATTAGACCATAGTATTGATTATACAATTCCGTATGACCAATATCGAGATGTTATACAATCAAGTGGTCTTACGCATTTACCCGAATACCACAAACACATTAATATAAGTAGCAATACCGATGGTAATAATTATATTAAAAAAACATCAGTTAACCACTTTTATAATAAACGCGTAATACCTGGTATATTACCCACAACTGGTGCGAGTTATTCTACCAAAAAGGTTACTGGTGAAATTGAGCGCGTGGTATTACCGCTGGACATAAATATAATTGACGAGAAAGACTTATATGATGCGCGTGGAGACGTATTTATGTTTTATTCCAAATCGGCCGGATCCCAGTCTGGTCTCGGGGCGGCGGAGACTAAAATAACAGGTACCGGATACGGCACGCTTAATAGTTTTAAAGATTGGCGGAAAAAATTATCTAACTTTTGGATAAACCGCGACGATGTGACTGGTGATATAATTCCAATAATTATAGATGGTATAGCATTTGCGTCAGTAGAGCATTATTTTCATTATCGCAAACATTGGGAGGTTCCCGCATTTGGTGGGGAAAAAAAACGACAGCATAGCCGACACGCGTTGAAATTCACATTATCATATAAAGGGGCCGATGGTTATGGGAAATCAGACGGGGGTGCTGTAAAAGTGGCGGGGAGAAAACTAAATTCCTTAAGAGGGGATTGGTTTAAAAATGTCTCGGGGGTTAATACCACCAGTATAAGTGAATCTATGCTTGGGGGAGGGGATTCTATTAATTTACGCGACTATATATTATTAAAGGCCAACTATGCCAAATTTACCCAAAACGCGGATCTTAAGGAGATGCTATTAGCGACATTAAATTCTAAATTAATACACCCCGTTGGTGGGTCTCCGCGCACGTGTCGCGGGAAATATGAAGTAGCTTTTCCGCAACTTTTTACAAGAATGTTAATTAATAAACAACGTCCGTTAATATTATATACACCAGCTAATGATATTATTTATCTAGAACGCTCACTAAAAAAACTTGTTGAAAATATATATAAGACAGAAGATCATTCTACAATAACTATGAATAAAATTTTAAATAGTCTAGAGGAGGAACTAGGTTATAGTGTAATATTTAAAAAAAAATACATACGGAAAATTTCAATGGGATTATATGCTACATCGGGACAAAAAACGGCTTCAATTAGTACACCCAGTAGTATATCACCACATACCCCATCACCTAACCCATCACAACCGCCGCTGGCACCATCACTAATGCCATCGTCAACACCACCAGCGCTGCTACCATCGCCTAAAGCCATCAAATTAGCCGAATCACCATCGCTAATACCATCACAACCACCATCGCAACCGCCATCACAACCGCCGTCGGGTAGTTCTGATGAACCGACTCCTAAGTCTACTGGCACTCCCAAATTATCTGGTAAGGACATTGGTGAACCAATACCATCTGAGTTATTAAGTTTGGGTACACATCCTGATAGTAAGGCGGCGGTGGAAGAGTCTCTAGCGGACAGTGAAAAATTAGCACGTGAGATAGAAACATTGGATAGTGCAATTACTAAAATGGGAAAGGCAATGTATGAAGTCCCTCCAGACGGGGATTGTGGATATTTCGCTATTGTAGAAATGATGGCATATAATAATATCTTTCCACTTAATTTTACAGATGGTGTGGAAGATGGGCAATATACGAGTGCGCGCCGATCCATGAATACGTCTATAACAAAGGAATCCAGATATTCAGATATTTTATATCAAGCAATGTTGGAGGCAAGAAGAGATATATCTGTGAAATTTAAGAGAAATATATCGGCGAAAATAACCCAATCGGATGAATTAGAGGCAATTAAAGCATCTATCGTCCACGATTCCACTTCTGATGAGTATAATGAGATACTTCATACTAAACAGGTCGATAAGATACGGTTCAGTCATAATAATAAACCAATCGGTGGAACGTGGATATCTACCGTTGAACTTGGAATTGCGGCCGCATTGTATAATATAAATATTGTTGTCCATAATTCATATGGAACGGTAGACGTATATAACGCGGTAGAATATCAACAACTTTATCCAAACTCCCCAACTATGAACAGTGGTGCTGTTCCCGCAACTATTAATTTGGGATATTATAGTAATTTTCACTATATTGGTATTATAAATCCGAAAGACGCCGAGTCAATGCAATCCACTACTTTAGAAAAGATTACTTATTATACGGTTTTAATAATATTACCAGATGGAGGTACATATAACTTAATATTGGATATACACCGGCTCGACAAATCAGACGAATATTCAATAATCCCCTTGGGTGTATACGATACTGATAGTAATATAATTGAATACTTCTCATATAGCACCACTCCATTACATGTCGACATTGTGACTGAATATAGTCGGATGTATTCTACCACATCACCCGAGTATATGCTCGCCAAACCTGAATTATTTGAACCACAATATTATTATAAGGATATTGCTACCCACAAAGTATATAGTACTGCTAAAATAACACACAAGCCTATAGGACATATCGCCCAGAAGCGGCAAAAAGACGGAACAACATATAATAAAATAGAGTTTGTATATGATTAGGGTTTGTTTAATTAACTTTTTAATATTACAGTTTTAATTTATAGTATTATAATAAATGTTTATATTGGATAATATAAATACTTATTGGTTTTTAATATCCCTGTGTTTCGGGTTATTACTGGTATATTGTACCACTCCTATGCCAGATGTAATTATACAATATCCGACCCCTGATAACGCACATAAATTAGTATTTAAGGACGACGCTAACAACTGTTATAAATTTAACACAGCTGAAATTAATTGTCCCCAGCCCGATAAAATTTCAGAATTTCCAATCCAGACAGAAGTGGATTATTTAAAGAATAATGTGTAAAAATATATATAGTATTAATATAATGGCGACAATAGTTTCTAACTTTACTTCTACAGATCAAGGCAAAATAATTTTATCGATAATATGGGGAATGGGATTGTCGGTCCTTTTTAGGAGGGCGTGTAAAGGCAGGTCGTGTATAATTATGAAAGGCCCTAAACCGGCTGAAATGAACAACAAGATTTATAAATTTGACGACAAGTGCTATAAATATTCTTCTATGAATACCCGCTGTAATAAGTAGTCTATTCGTTTTTTTTCCATATATGATATATCGGATAATATTATATTATGTCAAGCTCCGTTGTAGAAACAGACCACCCCGCATCCGCAAATAACCCTGCTCCCGGAATTGACGGTCGTGATAAAAATATGGTAGCAGATGATTCGCTTCTCGTCGATGAAATTCTTACAGAATTGAATAATGATACCAGAACATCACCTGGTCAATTAAATACTGGCCCTGGTGGACTTTCTGACAATGATATGATGATGCACCCCGTAAATATGATGGAACCAGACCAAGAGGTTCCCCCTACAATGGACGTCGAATACGATTCAGATGAACATGCTACTAACGGATTTATGAAAAAAATGAAAAAACCATTAATAGTGTTATGTTTAAGCTTTATTGTGTTTAATCCCGCAGTATTATCTCTATTGGAAAAAAATCTTCCTCGTGTTTTCAGTACAGCGGGCGGAGTTTTAGTTCAACAGGGCCGAGTACTTTTATTATCTACTTTAGTAGCATTATTATATTTTGCTACAAATTGTATAGTCTAAATATATTTTCTTAAAGTATAATATATGAATTCTAATAAAAACATTTTAATTGCGTTAGCATCTGTATCATTTTTACTAAGCCTTCCTAAAATTAAGAAACATAGTGGGGTATTAATACTAATCACAATGATAACAGGTTACTGTGTCACAAAAGACATAACTACTTCTGTAGCGGTAGCATTAATATCGGGTGCTATTTTCGTATCTTTAAATAACATTTCACCTACCGTAATTACGAAAGAGCATTTTAAATCGGCAAAGGAGGGGTTGGATGGAGAAGAAGCGGGTGAAGAGGAGGAACTGGATGCCACAACCAATGACGATGGTGAAGAGGGTTATGATGAAGAGGAAGAGGACGCGACAGAGGAAGAGGATGAAGAGGCGGAAGAGGAAGCGGATGAAGAGGAGGAGGAAGACTTCCAGCTTGATACAAAGGGGAGTTTCTATGAAAACTATCAATCGCTCTCAAAAACACAAGTCCGGGGTTTAAATAAAGATACCCAGAATCTTATTAAAACACAGCGGAATCTAATCGAGACATTAAATAACATGGGCCCAGCCCTTAAAGATGGGCGACAGATACTCGATACATTTAAAAATTATTTTGGAAATGAAGCGGATATAGGTAAAGCGATGACAACTTTTAAAGCATAATTATTTATTATTATTATTACAATAATAAATAAATGTAAAGAAATCTAAACGGATAACCCAATGTGTCTATGTTCTATGGTGGATGTAGTTATTTATATATAATTATATATAAATGAACGTAATATTATTAACGTGTCTGATGGGTATTATATTATACGCGGTATTTCGAACAATACCCTATGATACTACTGAAACCTTCAGTAATATTAATCCAATCGTGCGGCAATTATTGAATAACCCTGATAAGACCACAACATTTTTAAAAAAAATTCTTGGAAATAATACAAAATTGGGGGAATATGATCTTCGTGATAAAAAAAATATAGAAAATCTTAAACAGAACCTGTACGGAAATATAAAAAAAGATACATTAAGTATACCTTTGCCAAAGTTTACACCAGACGCAACTGTAAATAATTTAAAACCCCCGCCTAAAATTAAACCAATTACTCGTCGTAAAATAGAGACGAGAAAATTATCTAATAATTACTGTAAATTTGTATCATCAAGTAAATCTGAATTTACGTGTCCTAAAGATTTTCCCGTATTTACTGGTGCGGAATTATCTGGAAAAGATATCAAGTGTGGCGAACATAAATCGGCGTTCACACGAGCTTCCGCCGTTGCCACTATTTCTGATGGCAAAATTATTAAAATACAATTGATTAATAAAGGCAGTGGATATACCACAGCACCCAGTATACGCGTAGCCGGTAGTGGAATTAATTCAAAATTGAAAGCCATCGTAAAAAAGGGCAAAATAGTTCGAATCAAAATAATCTCACAGGGGTCTAAATATTCTTCTACTCCTGAAATAATTATAGATACCCCGGGCGGATCGACATACTGCAAGATGTGTTGTAAAAACGAACTATAATGATTAACCTCTCAATCTAAGAACTAAATGTAGTGTGGCTTCTTTCTGTATATTATAATCTTGTACCGTTCTGTCATCTTCCAACTGTTTCCCTGCGTAAATAAGCCTCTGTTGGTCGGGGGGAATACCCTCTTTGTCTTGAATTTTCTGTTTAATATTTATGATAGTATCACTTTGTTCTACATCAAGTGTAATTGTTTTACCAGTTAATGTTTTAACAAATATTTGCATAAGATATAATCTTATAATTATGTAGCTTTAAGTAATAAAAATATAAATATATATCAAATGGAGCTGTGCCCAGTTAACGCATTTTGCTTTGATAAAAATACATTTATGTTAGTAGCTGTGACTATTATTGTAATAATAGCACATTATATTGGCGGAATTGATAATAAGCTTATTAATATTGAAAAAAATATAGAATCAAATGAAATTAGAATAGATAATAAAATTAGTAAATATAATACTCATATTGGCAATAATAGTAACGTTGAGCATTCCGCTGTGACCAAACACGTTCACCAAGTGGGCCAACCACAGTTATATAAAGAGCGTATAGATAATCCACTGATGGCACCAGAACGTTCATACTCCGGTCATATGCCTAATATCAATATCGCAACACAAGGAGAACCAACGGGTTTTCAACAAGTCGGTATACTAATACAAGAGGATGGTTCTGGTAATAATCAGACTAAATTACCATTATACGGTGAACAGATATACCCCCGATCAAGAGAATGGCGGTATTATGTAGGGTCTGACAATTATCAAAGTGTCAAATTAGGGCTAACGTATGAAGGAAGAGATTCTATGGATAGACACGGATGTTCAGAATTGTATGACGGTAATTCAGTTGATGTAAAAGGTTACGACTCTAAATTTAAGGTAACTATGTATAAACTTGATATACCAAAATATTTACCACACGTTGTATAAATAAATTTGACATATAATTACAATAATACAAAAATTGAATAATTCAATCATGAATGTATCTGTGGAATTAGACGAATTATTTACCGTCACGGATGCCAGCCGTGAGCAAAGCATATATGCTTTTGATAATTATGTCAGGTCTCTTACTATCAGTGGGGTAATTTATGAATTACATCAAAATTGTAACAAATATAAAGTCGAATCAAACTATCACAGCACAGATGATTTCAATATATATAGTATAAATAAGGTGCTGATCATCTTTCCACTCGAATCGTGTATAGTGTTATGTCCAATGAATATTGCGGTTGAACTTTCGGGAATATCATTATATTTAAAATATGACAATCTCACAAAATATCCAGTACAACAATTTAAATTATACAACCGAGTGTTACACAATTGTATATTGTCCCCAACTATAATAGTTACAGAACTTCCCTCGCAATCAGTTACGTGTCCACCAATATCCCATCCAAATAATAATGCTACCGGATTGGTTACAACCATACACTCTATGATACATAAATATTAATATCTAGATGACATATATATGACATCTATATATCCTGGTTTTTTATTGTAATAAATTAATATTGACGACCACTTCGCATATAATACATCTTTGTATATAACACCCTTTGATATATATTACATGTATTAATGATATGATGTAATATTAATGATATGATGTAATATTAATGATATGATGTAATATTAATATACTTAAAAGTAAGCATACTAATATAGTTACTAATGGCAACTGGAGTTATTGTTTATGAATATGAATTCATTAAGCATTTAGCGACAATTTTTAGCGCTGAACTTGATGAAAACACATTAAATAATCTGTTAGAAATAAAAAAAAATAATAAGTTTATACGTAGAAAAAGTCCCCTACGGTTAAGTTATAAAACGACGGCAGCAGATGCGTGGCGTAAAAATCGGGTCCAATCCGGTGGAGATTCTAATTCTGAAAATGCAATATTTGATAAATTACTTATTTCCAATTTAAACAAGATAACTGATCAAAATTACTCCCAAATATCTGGTAAAATAATTGATATATACGGTTCTATTATAACCAAAGATGATAGTATACAATTTATAAATACCATTTGTAATAAAGCAATGACCGAGCCAATATATAGCGAACTATATTCTAAATTGATTGGTGATATAAATAATTATTCGACTGGTGATAATAATTCAATTAATACAGATATTTTATCACTATCTATACCAGAAATTGTTTTGGAGGTATGTAATAAATTTTTTGGGGAATTTAATAAAACTGATTTACAGGAATTAAAGGATGTTAGTGATTATAATAAATTATGTGAAATAACTAAAATGAAATCTCATCTGACGGGGGGTTATATATTTATAGCGAATTTATATAAATATGAAATAGTATCACATGACGTGGTCAAGTCATACTACGCCTTATTAGTAGCACATACAGAGAGCTCGCCAGATGAATATATTGGAAAGTATATTGAGGCGATTGTTAATATTTTGGCGAATTGTGGAAAAAAATTACAAACCGATAATCCAGATGACTTTAAGACAGTCTATATGGATATATGCTATAACCTTATTTCCGGTAAAATGCCATTATTACCCAAATATAAATTTAAAATAATGGATATATGTGACAAATATACCAATAACTGGGGCACCCAGGATTTGGGTTGGAAAAAGGTATAATTAAACTAATTTTAAATAATTATTTAAAAATTATTTAAAAATATATAATATGACTGACAAACAAGGTGGGTTACATATTAAATTTGTAATATTGGGCGAAGCTAATGTTGGAAAGACTTCATTAATAACCAGGTATTTTATGGGCAAATTTCACCAATTCTGTGAATCTACAATAGGATGCTCGTTCAGTAATAAGGCGGTTACCATAAAGGGTGATTTATATAAAATTGACGCATGGGACACTGCTGGACAAGAGAAGTATAGAGGACTTATGCCAATGTATTATAGAAACGCCGATGTAGTATTTATTTGTATAGATCTCTCTGAAGAACGTGAAAGTAAATTGGTTGAAAATTATAATTATTGGCACGAACAGATAGCTCTTCACAGTGACAATCCCGATAGAATAATAATTTTGGTAGGAACAAAATCCGATACACGCTATCAGATGTTGTCTGAAATAGAAATAAGAGATCTAATTAAAGAGAACAATTATAAATATTTTGAAACATCGTCGAAAACAAACGTAGGTGTCAACGAATTATTTGAATATGCTTCGGGAGAAGCAGCAGAAATCCTAAAAACCCGCCAATTGTCTAAACCCAAGGAAGTTCAATTTAATACAAATGTCCAACCTAAAAAACGATACGCTTGTTGTGGAAATTAATACGCTCCGTAAACATCAGCGTTCCGTATTACCTTCTTATATATTTTACATTTAGTAGGTTCGCTATTATCGCCCATGACCCGTGTCCCAGGTATATAAGTAGATATAATCTTTGGGGGTGTCTCTGATGCCAATATAGCATTAGACTTTGGTGAAGATGAGGTAGTTACGGTGTATTTTTTGGGAGCCGGCTTTTTAACGACTGGTACGGGAACAGGTTTTTTAACGACTGGTACGGG
>TARA_B110000858_G_scaffold59101_1_pt1 | contig 10339 bp, 10 predicted proteins | sample TARA_B110000858 | Tara Oceans TARA_B110000858 (sample SAMEA4398247) | marine metagenome | biome: Polar Biome; feature: [SRF] surface water layer (ENVO:00010504); material: water (ENVO:00002006), including particulate matter (ENVO:01000060) such as... | depth 5 m | reverse complement strand
AGTGAAAGAAGTCCCTCCCTGTGCTCAGTTTTTTCGAGGTAGTATACACGATCAGGGAGACTGAGTCCCGAAAACGAAAAACTGGGGAGCTGGAATAATGGGTTTCTTTCTGTGCCGGCATTACAAATATGGAAAAAAATATAATTTCCATGTGTAATTTCTCTAAGCAGATAATTCACTAGTTCGTGTTTAGACGATGCATCCTGAATCTCATTTATTTTTCTCATTATTTCGGTTTTAAGACTACCTTCATCCTGATTCAAAAATAAATTATAAACAGAATTAATAAAGGTGTTATCCGGATCTCCAGCGATTTCCATTTTCATTTTTTCCAGATTCATATTGATTTTTGTAAAATTTGTATAGCGAGGATACTCTGGTGGGATGAGATTAGTTTTCTTCCATTCAAAGTTAACGTAGTTGTCGAAATCATCCTCTAAACGTGGACGGTCACTCATTATAAAGATATACAGTAATTTAAATTTTAATATGTTTACAAAATTGAATTTGGAATAGTCTTATTTTTAACTCCATATTTATTGACCATGAATTCAGTAGAAGACGCGATTGAAGATTTTAGAGCGAATACGCCCAATTACTTTGCGTATCCTAGCGTCAAAACTTACAATTTTAATGAAGATGATAAGAAAATGATTCAAGATTATATGGATACATTGCAACATAAACCAGAATATGTTTATATTAGGGATTTTATTGGACGTCTTGCCTGTGATCGTATCAACGAAAAGGGTGTCGGCATTCCAATTCTTGAGTGGTATGATTGATAGACTGACACAACCGGGAAAAAATTTTTTCCACACTTTTTTATTTATTTAAATCCAATGGCCAACAGTAACGGGATTCTTAAAATTTCCATTAATATAAATATCAACTGACCGTGTAAGTTCTGAATTGTATGTTGTCGCCTTTGAAACACCAAAACCGAATGCCAATTCACCCTCACTTGGGTCTGGAACCTTAGTGCCTATCTTCCTGCCCACCTCCATAAAGGTCGACTTACACGCATGATACTTGCTGTTAAGAAACTCGCCCAGACATGCATTAGAGTTGTAAGGACGGCGACGAAGTGCTTCACGTCCGCCCTCAAGCACAAAGGCACAGTTGGTATGCGTTTGTGATTGAATAGGAACCAGGTGTGTTACCTTAATCGTTTTATATGTGTGAAAACGTGGGCTCTCATTATTGAGAAAGAGCCATGTATGGGGATGAATCAACTTTTCCTGCGAGAGTGTTGTTGAAGTAATTATCATTTCGTAAAAGTCCTTTTTATACATTACCTCCACTGAGTAGACATCTCCACTCTTTACATGTTGCATCAGTTCACATACAGTCATCGTATGTTTTCCGTCAGAGTTTCTCCGAACAAAACTTGGCAGTTCCATCTCCTTAGGTCCAACGCGAGATGCGAATCCTGCTGCCCCCTTCGGTTTGGAGCACGTTTGACCCTTGGTGCGCAGACCAGCGTAAATATCTGTTTCTTGTTCTTGTGTGGAGACATAATCTTTACCGATTTTAATAGTTGCAGAGAACCGAGGGTCTGTCTCAAGGTCATTCACGGTTGCGATACTCACACTAAACTGCCCGAGCTCCTTGGCAGCCATGGCTACTGCACCTGCCTTTGGCGCAGCGGTCTTCTGTTGGTAATAGTTCGGGTTAAGACGCATTTCCACCAACCGCCTCATCGAGTCTTCGCTTTGTGCAGCTCCCAAAAGTCCCATGATGTTATCGTTAAACTGATGGTAAAAGGGAATTGCAGCTTGGTTGCCTAGTTCCTCGCTAACCGGAGCCGTGCAGATAGCATTGCCGATGAAGTTGGCACGCTCGATAACCGACATACGATAGAACGGCTTAACCGACCGATTGAAACAGTTGAGCGCCCATGTGCTGCTTGCCACAAACTTATGTCCGTAGGTTGCTCCCTTCAGGATTGCGATCATCATCTCTAGGGACTCTTTCATACCATCCCAATCTGGTTGGTTTCTAAACTTCTCAAATAGGTTGCTCATGAGTCGCGTATACTTTTGAAAAGCCTTGTTTATCAGAAGTAGGTCAACACCTTCGCTCGTAACCTCTTTCGGATTCATGTAGTAGTGTTCGTAACCACCATTGTCCTTTGATTGGAGTTTCATCATCGCTTCAATGTTTTTGCGTTCAATATGTTCGTCTTTTTTAAGTCCCCGCACCGTGTTCTGCCATGCATCCGTGCTTGCAACCACTTTGAGTGTCCACTTTTCGTCTTCCACAGAGGGCCTCACTCGCTTGCAATCATGAACAAATTTCTTCACCTCACTTACCATCTTTTCCTGTTCATCAGTGAGAGGAACTCCATCGCTTTCCGGTTCAAGAATACCCTTGCCGTCTGCATCGACGAAGAAGAACATTTTTCTTACGCGTTTTCCACATTCTTCGCACCCCCATTCGGAGCGAATAACATCAACAGTGCTGCGCGTTTTTTCTTCGGAAAGGGGGAAATGCAGGAGAAAGGCAAGTTTTTTGTTTTTTTTTGCGTTATCGGATGTAAACGGTTGAAATTTCGCCAGGGAGTGAATGGATGCGTCGTAAACTTGATCCTTCACACTGGTAGTTTGCTGAGTCTTCCGAGTCTGAGCTGCCATCATGATTGTTGATTGGTTGATTGTAATTTTAAAACCAGGGTAAAAGGATTTCAATTTTTGGTATGATATGTGAATTAAAAAAGGGAGTTTTTTTGGGGTTTTTCTTTTTGGGGAAACTTACTTCTACTTTGAATTCTGCTTAGTTGTCTGCTTCGTCTTCAGTTCCAACCTCTTCGCATGGCTGAATAATATCCTTGGTTTCGTCATAGACGCCAACGAGCTCCTGCGTCTTTTCGTCGTAGATCATGTTCGTGTTCTTGTCCCTGAGATACTTGGTTTCGTTGTGTGTGAAGATGACCACATCAATCGGTTCATCGTCTTCATCCTCTGTCATGGCATCGTAGTCTGGGTGCGGCTCGCTTGGATCCACAAGGGCAGGCATAGGCGATTCTGGCACTGAAGTCGGAGTCTTCTTCGCGATGTGTGATTCCTCTTCGCTCTCAGATGACGAAGTTGTCGCTGCAACAGCCTTTTTGATCGCGTCGTTGAGCGCCATTTCACCTTTGGTAAGCGGCTTCTCGCTGGGCGGGCGTCCCTTGCGCTTCTGTGGAACCTCAAAGTGCGTCACCGGAATCTCAATTCCGAACTTGGCGGCCTCAACGATGGCTGCATCGTGATCGATTTTCTGCTTTGCCAGGAAGACGCCAAAACTCACTGCAGTCTTGCCCGTCTCAGGATTCTTGAAATCCTTTCCAGCTTCGTCAGCGGCGATGCGATCCTGAACGGTTCCACATTTGGTCTTCCCATCATTCTTGAACTGCTTGAAACATGTTGTGCAGTAACCCTCCGACTTGCGAGCCATGATGCATTGCGAAAGCATGCCTCCATTAGGGCGAAGTCCCTGGCACCAGGTTTCCACAACCTTACCCGTCCAGGGAAAGGCATGCTTCGGCTTGACGTATTTCGGCTTCTCCTCCTTCTTGGCAGCACTCTTCTTAGCGGGCTTCTTTTTCGGCTTCTCGGCAACAGGCTCCTTGCTCGGTTCAGGGGCAGGCTCGGGAACTGGTGACACCACCGTAACTTCAGGAGTGGCGTCCTTCACGGGACTCTGAACCTTGACAGCATTCTGCTTGAGAGGCGTGCCATGCTTGATCGGTTCCGCATCATCTCCAAGCATCCGCATAGCCTCGATGTAGTTGAATCCGTAGTGCTTGGCGAGACGCTGCACAATGTCAGCAAACTCGCGCTGAGCAGCATCGGCAATCGCGTCGGTGAAAGCGTTCATCATCGTGTGATTGATTGGTAATCGAATTGATTGGTTGGAATTGATCCTCATAACACTTCAAAAAGCATTTCAATTTTTTACAACGCACACCGATTTCTGGGTTAAACCTTTTTTTTTCAGAATAATTATTTATGTATGACCTATTAAATTTTAATTTTCAAAATTGAAATACTTTTTCTCTCTCCGCTTCAATACACTTGCAAACTTTGCACATCATGACTCAGACACCCCCGATGTTGAAAACTAAAACTCTTGACTACTATGTCAATCAAATCGAGGAGAGAAAGATTAGGTTCGTTGACTTGGATCCAAAACTAGGACATTGCATTCGCGAAGATCTGCTTGCAGTTTTGCGTGGCCGAGCACATGATTATTTTATGAAAAACATATACGAAGATTTCTGCACTGAACTCATGATTGCGACTGCCGAAAACATCGAAATAAACGAGGATATGTTTTTGGTTGATGGTCCCGGAGGCATTGACCGTGAACTAGTTCGTGATATTTACATTAAATTCAAAGAACAAAGAATGATGTATGGTATCATCTTTCAATTCGAAAACGACGAAGATGATATTGATGAGGATAATGTTGTTATGAAAAGTCATTGTCGAAGTGACCTCGAAAATACAGATTTGGTTACTGATAGTGGTTTACCGATCATCCAATTCTTTACAGACAAATACGATGAAATCAATGAGATAGAACATCCAAGTTGGGAACGCATATTCAAATTTGCCCAAAAACGATGTGGGCTTTATGAGGATATTGAAATCGACGAACCCTACAAAGATCGTTGTGGTGATTTCTAAAAAATATTAAAGAGCGGCTAATAAAAATAATATATATCATGGAAATTCCGAAGGATGAGCTGGATACCGGAGATATTCTGCTCTTCCATCATAAAAACGAGAGTAAATATTGTTATAAATGCTTTTTTTCATGTGTAACCGGCTTAATCGAATGTTGCACTGAAAGTCAATTTTCACATGTCGCTATCATAATTAGAGATCCCCAATTCACAGACCCACCCCTCAAAGGTCTATATGTTATGCAACCAAGCTTTGAATCATTTCCATACGCAGAAGATAAAAAGTATAAGTTTGGTGTAGAGCTCGAAGAATTTAACAAAGTCATCGCTTCTGCTCAACCCCACGATCAAATTTATTGGCGAAAACTACAATGCAATAGAGACCGCAATTTTTATCAACTACTCAAAGAGGCTCATCAAGAACTTCATAATAAACCATACGATTTTTATCCAGAAGATTTCATAAATACACTTATCCATAAGCAAGGAGGCGATGGTGATAATAGTCAACAAACATCCAGTTTTTTCAGTTCAGCATTAGTAGCTTACATATATGTTCAGTGGGGATTTCTCCCCTACACGACTCAATGGTCCCGTGTTACACCAAAAATGTTCGGTTCCAAGAATTCTGGATCCGAATCCTATAAATTAGTTTTTAAAAATTGCAGAGTATATCCTGAAATTCAAATTTAAATTTTTCATTTTTCATTTTCTAAAACCAAATTTATTTTTAAATCCTTCCCTCTCTCCCGCGGCTAGATACTTTTTAGTAGGATTTATACTTTGTATCTGAAGTAACAAAACTACCCAAAAGTATCGGAATACTTGTTATATATTATCGTGAGAAATAAACTACTTGTATTTTGGCGATACTTTCCGATACTTTTTATACTTAGCATATTTTTTATTTGTATTTTTATATTGTAAGCATAAATGCTTTAAAAATACAAATTTGTTTGTCCAAAAAAAACTCAAGAAAAACTCATGAATTTTCAAGAAAAAAAATACTTTTACTCATGAAAAACTCATGAATTTTTCTACTTAATACGTTGGAGGTGGAGGAGCCGGGATTCCATTATTTTCCATTCTTTCAGAAAAAAGTTCAAGAATATTTTTGTTAACTTTTGGAATACGCCATCCTTTATAGAAATTGCCTGGTCGAAGAGTGAATTCACCAAAAAGCACTCCTTCTGTCGTAATGTAGAAATCAATACGAACAAAGAATGATTTACTGAAATTGAGCATCTTGCAGTAATGTTTCATCATTTCCAGGTCTCTCTTTAATGGAAATACGTCGTAATTGAAGTTATCTGTCAATGCAATATCATTTCTTAAATCATACCAAAAACTTTTAATAATTTCACGTTCATCGTCTCTCAAAATAATACTTATGAATTCAGCAACTCCGTTAAAAACAAACATTTTATAATCTATGAGACCGTGAGGTGTTTTCCGGTCTGGTCCATAATGCTCATTTGTAAAATGCTTATTTTCTAATAACTCTTCGATCATTACTGGCACCTCAGGACCAACATCTTCCGCCGATTTCCATGCCATTTCGCGCTCTTCATTATAGAGATTATCACCATTTCTTAAACAAAGGACATGTATTCCATCTTGTCCCTTATCGTATTTAACAACACAGTTCTTAGGCATATTCTCACATTTACCAAACTCCCCATAATGATAGACTTTTGCAGTTGGAACATCACACGAGAGGGCATACACATAAGATAAAAACTTATTGGAGCAAATATCGCGGATTGAAATATGGGTTGCCTCATCTTGAGGAATTCCTGTTAACTTGACAAGAAGCTTGCTGAATTTTTTATTACCATGCAACGTATCACGTTGTCTCTTCACGTTAAATATATGACGAATAAAACTGTTCTTCATGTTTGGGATCTTTTCAACCGGTCCTACATATTTACCACCTTTTGCTTTCTCTGACTTATGAGCTGGCGTATTAGATACTTCGAAAATACTAGTCATTCCTTTAAGGTTCTATCAGAATATAAAATCTAATTTTTTACTAATGCGTTATAAATGTTCAGTGTCCGAGCACTGCTATCGGTGGCATCTGTAAATCTTGGCATCCAGAAGTATGGAATGATCCGTCCTCTTCCTGGATAATGTTTCTCAAATATAGATCGATAATATTTTTGTTCTGGGGTTTTTGGAGGATTGGGTAAATTTTCCCAATCAAAAGATCCATCATCGAAATCAGGAATATTATCCTGAATCGTTTCGAACCATGACTTTTTATCTGAACTGACCCCATCACTAAAAGCTTCTTTAGTGCGCCACATTACTTCTTGTGGTAATAGTTCTGAGGAATTGAAACAATGTCTTAAAATATACTTTTCGCAGGCCTTCGAAACTTTATGATTTCGGAGTTCTTTAGGAATTGTTAAATAATGTTCCACTAAAGAGCGATCCAAAAATGGTGTTCTAGCTTCTAGCCCATGATAAGCAACACATCGATCAGACCGTAAAACATCGAAATAATGAATATTAGATAGAAGACGCTTGCATTCTAAATCAAATTCGCGGGATGAAGGTGCTTCATGGAAATATAAATACCCCCCACTCATCTCATCGCTGCCGTCTCCATTAAAAATTACCTTAGCTTCACTATGTTCTTTAATGTATTTAGCAATAAGGAAGTTTCCCACACTAGCACGCACAGTTGTCGTATCATAACTCTCAATAGCATAAATTACTTCTGGAATAGATGCCAGAAATTCTTCTTCTGAAACAACAACCGAGGTGTGTTTTGTTCCTAGATAGCTTGCCACCATCTCAGCATATTTAAGATCCTGAGAACCTTCTAAACCAATACTATATGTTTCTAGTTTTGATCGATCTGGAAAATGCTGTGCTACCAATGCTGTTATTAAACTGCTATCCAATCCTCCTGACAACAAACATGCAATGGGTCGGTCAGAGGTGGTAACTCGCTTCTTAACTGCTTCTTGCAACCTTACACTAATTTGACCAATATATTTGTAAATAAGATATTCTGATGGATAAGGAATTTCCATTCGCGACATAAACGGAAAGGATGCGAATCTTCTAATTCTGTGTTCCTCACCACCTAAACTAAATTCACCATATGTCCCTGGTGTAAATTGCTTGATTTCCACATTCTCTGATGATGATAATCCTGTTAATTGTTTCATTTCAGATGCAACTCCAAGAAAAGTTTGGTCCTTCATAATAAACATTGGTCTAACTCCATAAGTATCACGACTAATATAGCAAAGGTTTTTACATAAGTCGACTAATACAAATGCAAACACACCATCTAAAGACTGCATCATGCCATCAATTCCATATCTTTCGTAAAGGTGAATTAAAACTTCACAATCTGAATCAGTATCCGGTGTTACACCTAATTCCTCATATAATTCTTTATAATTATATATTTCTCCATTGCAAATAACTTGAATATTGTTTTTAGTAATAGGTTGATGACTATTTGAATTGAGCCCGTTAATTGCCAAACGATGAAAACCGAGTTTTACCCGTGGATGAGGAGTAGTTAAACTGGAATACTCTGGACCACGACGATCACCAAGGTTAGAATATTTATTCAAAGTTGCCGAATCGATATGATCAACATTTCCTACAATAGCAAAAATACCACACATTATGAATTATCTATAAATTAATACATAATAAAATTTTAATATCTATTTACTATAAATATGTATGGCGTAGTAGATGGAGTATATTATTGCAATTTAGAACGAGTTCAACAATTAAGCGACCGAATGTATGAGAGAAATATACCCTCTGAACCTTTAAAACCTGAATTGTCGCCTAGACCAGAACAAACAAAATTTACAATTCTTGGCAAAACTCCCCCACCACTTCCAGAATCGCAACAACCGTGTCCCCCAGCCAAAAGTTATGCTAATTTCACACCAAGCAAAATCTTCAATCCAGGAAACGCTCCAGGTCCATGGTATGGATTTGCGGCTAATGTTAATACTGAATCAACACTCCGCAGCCAGTTTTTCGCCATTCAGGACTGCGATCAGGGAAAATATATTCCCTCAACAAATAGCGACCTTTATAAAGCAACCATTATTTCTCAGCCAATGCCCCAACCACATCCAGAACTTTTTAGAGCGCCAGAATTCTCTCCGCATCACCCTAACACATGTAACATCGGCGGAGATTTGTTTAATAATCATACTGCCCAACAACTTAAGGACTTGTAAAAAGTAAAACTTAATATTCTATGTAAAATAAAATGAATAAAGATGATGAACTCGGTTATTTAATGAATCCCACGTTATATGATAAATATAAAAAGTTATCATCTAACGAACAAGATGTTCAGTTTATAGAGGAAAAGAAATTCTATAGAAAAAGAATATTACAGAAGTCCAAAGACTGTGCGCGTTTTCAAATATTTAAAGATGTTGAGATCCCTCCAAAGCAAATTCTTACAGCTTACAATGAATTTGCCAAGATTTGTATATCGCATTTTAAGACAGAAGATGAAAACGAATTTTATCAGAATGAATATAATGATATTGAAAAACCCTCCTGTCTATCTGACCTATATGAGGGAGGTCCAGATCCAATAAATATGAAAAATTTAGATACAAAATTATTAGGTAATATGTCGTCTAAGAAAGTGGTTACTATGGAGGATTTTGTTACTAAAGCAAATACAAAACCGCAGAAGAAACTTGTTCCCCCCAAACAGAAAAATGTCAACGTTAAAGATGAAAAGTATAGAACAAAAGGTTTAAAAAAAAATAAATCTAAAGATTAATTAAGTAAATGGACCCGGAAAGTTGCTCCCCATCTAAAGAATTGGATTACACATGTTATAGCATGGAGTCATTATTAAAACTACGAGAGTTATGGAATGCTCGTCATCCTGACGTCAAAATTAAAAGTAAGGATAGCAAAGCAATATGGAAGGCATTGCGAAAATCAATGGAAGATGTGTGCGAAAAAGAATCGTGTTGGTTGAGACAGAATTTTGCAAAACATGACCTGGATAGTGAATTAAAGCTCTATACCTTTGCGCCACGGGCGCCTAATGAATGGAAAAAAAATAAAAATGAATGGTTGAGTAGTGTCGATATTGAGAAGGTGATGCGTCAATATGAATTTACTTACCCCGAATTTGCTTTTTTAGGTCCATCGCCTATTGATTTTGACTCAAAAATGCTATATGGGGAATGCGTTTGGGAAGATTTATGTCACTTTAATTTAGAAGATATGTTAAAAAAAAATAAAACAAAATTTGGTATTGTCTTCAACTTGGATGAACATTGGAAGGACGGATCCCATTGGGTTTCTATGTTTGTAGACATTTCAACAAAGCAGATTTGCTATTTTGATAGTGGGGGGGATAATGCTCCAATTGAAGTTTGTAAACTTAAAGACAAAATTCAACACCAAGGAAAGCGATTACATATTGATTTTAAATTTCATAAAAATTATCCATTTGAACATCAAATGCACGATTCAGAATGTGGAGTTTATTGCATTTATTTTATTGCCGAAATGTTAATAAATCCTACATTTGATCGCTTCAAGAAAAAACGCATCACCGATAAAGAGATGGAAAAATACCGTAATATATACTTCCGATTATAAATAAAATAAAGATTTTATCTTACGCATAATAATATGTTG
>TARA_B110000858_G_scaffold193703_1_pt1 | contig 10340 bp, 6 predicted proteins | sample TARA_B110000858 | Tara Oceans TARA_B110000858 (sample SAMEA4398247) | marine metagenome | biome: Polar Biome; feature: [SRF] surface water layer (ENVO:00010504); material: water (ENVO:00002006), including particulate matter (ENVO:01000060) such as... | depth 5 m | reverse complement strand
TATGACAAATTCAAAGGTAGCTTGGGTAGATTGGATCATCTCTAATAAGGAGTATAAAAAGAAACCACAGCGTCAACAAGCTTTAAGTTTACTCATTAAAACATTAACAGACACATGTAAAAATAGCGGGAATAAGTTCTGCTATGCACTGCTTAAAAACAAAAGCCTCACTAAAACATATGAGGATCTTGGATACATAGCAGCAGACAGTTACTCACAAGAAATGATTAAAAAATTATAGTATGGCAGCAATAACGTCAGCCGTTATAGGCATTGGAAGTGCAGCAGTATCTTTTGCACAAGCAGCAAATCAAAAAGGAATACAAAGAGACGCAGAAAAAGCTGCGGAGGATGCGCTTAAAGATGCTAGATCTAAATTAAATCAAAACTTTTATGAAGGTCTTGATCTAAACCTTACTGCTTATGATCAGGAGCGAGATGCGTTAGCTGGTGTTGCTTCAGCAGCTATACAAGCAGGTCAAGCAGGAGAGCGAGGAGCCGGAGCAATGGCCGGAAGAGTTCTTCAGGGTGTTCAGCAGGGTGAGCAAGATATAACCAATAGACAGGTAGGTAAAATGGAGCAGCTTGAAAAATTGGTAGCTGGTGAAGAGTCTAGGCTTAGAGATGCACAAGCTAATATCGACATGAACATAGCGACAGGAGCACAAGAAGCTGCGGCAGAAGCTGCAATAAATTCTGCATCTGCTTTAAGCGGAGGTGTTCAAGGACTTGGAGATGCTTCAGCAGGTTTTTTAAAGGCCTCTGAACTTTATGGTGAAGACACAGAAACAAGACAAGCTAATAGAGCACAAAGAAAAAATCTAGGCTCATATTCCAAGTATCAAAGCCAAGGAGGCACACTAGATCGAGCTGGATTTGAAGGTATAGGAGGAGGAACTGAAGTTGGCAAAATATTTAATAAAGCCGGAGAAGGTCTTAAAAGCATGTTTGAGGGTGTAACGGGTATATTTAATTAAAAATAATGGCAACATACTTTAACTACAAAGGAAGAGAAGGTAAGGATCAGGTAAACTGGCAGGGTATTACTAAAGGTATTAGTGATAACATTACTAAGATTCAGGGTGAGCGGCAGCAGCAGAGAGTAGATATTGATAAAAATATTACAGAAAGTTTAGAATATGCAGCAAATAAACCTCAAGGTCAAGACACTTTACAAAATGGAATAATATCAGACTTTGCTTCTCAAGCTGAAGCAACACTACTACAAGCTCAAAAAGACTTAAAAAGCGGTAGAATAAAGTTAAGAGACTTTACTGCTCTTACTAATAACTCTGTTTCAGGAACTAAAAAAATGTTTGCGCTTTCTGAAAAATATCAAGAGAATTACAAAACAAACATGGAGAGGCTTCAAGCGGATCCAAAAACTGGATTAACAACAGGAAGCGGAATATCAGCTGTTCTAGGTTCAAACCTGGAGGCCATGGGAAATATGGTTAACACCAAATATTTTATGGATCCTAAAACAGGCGAAACTTTTATCGCACAAATGGCTAAAGACGGAGACTCAAACACTAGAGTTATAGACGGAAAAGCTATGTCTCTTATGAATATTTCGGAAGCGGAAGGTCTTATAACTAGACAGATAGACAGATACCAGGCGGGGACTGTGTCGGATGGATTGTCAGAAGCTTTAGGTCGTGATGTTGCGGTTGTTAGAGGATTGTACCCAGACATAAAAACAAATGAAGATGCTTTTTCTAAGCTAATCACTAGAAAAGCTGATGGGACTATAGACTATGATAACCTACCCTCTGCTGGTAAAGCTATAATGTTAAATATTCAGGGAACCATGAGTGAAGATATACAAGTAGCAAGCATGCTATTTGACACTATGGATGGGTATATTATGGTGGGTCAAAACCAAGACGGTTCATTTATTAACCTCAATAAAACAAGAAATGATAAGGGGGAGATGGTAAATGAAGTAATAGATGAGCTTACAGACAAAACTGTTCTTATGAAACAGGATGATCGTAATCAGTATCAACCTGACTTTAGCGGAGAGCGTGGCATGAGACAAAGGAGAGCTGCCGAAAATGGAGTTTTATCTATGATGGAGGACAACCTAGACACTATACAGGTAGCAGACACTGATCTTAGGATGAATGAGTATCAAGGTGCAATGCTTGGATTAAAAAGAAAAGAACTTGCTAATGCTCAAGCCGAAAAATCAGACTCTATGAAAGTACAGGTTCGCTCTATGGGTGACTTGTATTCAGGAGACCAAGTTAATGTTAAGGCGGCAACAGAATACTTTAGGGACATTAATTCTACAGTATCTTTAGTAGAGAGAATACCAGGTGGAGTTGAGGTGACTTATACAAATGCAGAAGGCGCAACCGTCAAAAGACCTGTTGTATTTGGAATAGAAAACACAGACTTTGATGCAAGTAAACCTGAAGGACCAAAGAACACAAGGTTTAATATGGTGCAAAACACAAACTTTGATGCAACTAAACCTGCAGGACCAAACAATCAGAAGTTAATCCCTGAAATTAAAACTCAAAGAGAGTTTATGATTTCTGCTGGTAACCTATTGATTGGTGCTGATGAGGCTAAAAAACGTGAATTTACTGAGATAGTAAACTCTAAAAACGAGAACGGAGAATTTGTATTTAATGAAAATTTATCAAGCGAAAAGGCTAGTTCCGCTGCAGATATTACTGAAGCACCTAAACAACAGACATTTGATATAGCGACTAATAAATATCTTGACAACATTCTCGAAAGTGATGCGTTAGATTATTTTGAAGCAGGTAATTTTCAAGACGAAGAATTAGCAGAAGGCATAAATAAACAATTTAAAGATATAGGAGTAATAGCCGAAGCGACTGGTGGATTGAGTAATGAAGTATTAGTGCGTCTCCCAGGGATTAATGAAACAATAATTATTGACACAAACAATTTTACCATTAGCGGAAGCAGAGAGGAAAAACAAAAATTAAAAAACTTCCTTAAATTAGGTATTGGAAAATTAAAATTACAAGAAAAATTAAATTTTGAAGTTGACCCTAGCACATCTAAAGGAAATACACCCGGAGCTTCTGGAGATAATATATTAAAAGAAGATGGATAAAATAAAACAATTATATAATCTTTACTTAGAACAAGGTCTTATTACCGAAGCCACCACTTTTGAATCTTTTAAAGCGGCGAATGTATCTCAACAACAACAGCTATTTGACTTAGGGAAAGAAGACGGACTTTTTGAATCAAGCACTGTAGAAGACTTTTCAAATGCATGGGCTGATCCTTTAAAAAAAAAAGATCAAAAAGGCGCAATCAATATGGATTCCGTATCGCCGGATGGTTCTTTGGTTTCGCAAGACTCAGGGGCAATTTATGATCCTTCTGGAGAGAAAGATTATTTTCAAGGAACATTTGGAGATGTACTGCGAGGTTTAGATATGGTAGTTCCTTTGGGGATGGGAGACTTTGCTGACGACATGGCGCGAAGCGTAGCCTCAGGATACTATCAAGGAGTAGCTGCTGAAAATGCTTCTGATCTATTGATATCCGGATCTATGGCTACTCAAGAAGACATTGAGAGCTTTATAGAATCTAATAAAAAAACTCAAACTTACGGCCAATCTAAAGAGATGCAAGAGTATATGAAAATATACGAAGAAAATGGCAAATCATTTAAAGGAGTTGTGTTGGGTCTTTTAAAGTCAGGACTTACTATTGTCCCCGAACTTTTTGTTAGCTCAATGACGGCTATGGCTAGTAATTCCGATTCACTTACCGCAGCTGCAGCCACAATAGGAACGGGAGCTTCAACTGGCGCATTAGGAGGAGCCGCGGCTGGAGGAATAGGAGCCCTTCCTGGAGCAATTGCTGGTGGAGCATCAGCCCTTCCTTATGCTTTTGCAGCAGCAGGGTCAGTATTAGAAATGGGATCTACATTTTCAGAGCTGTTAACAGAAGCTGCTGAAGGTGAAGAATTAGATTCAGAAAAAATTACAGAACTATTAAATGATCCCGAAAAGTTTGCAGACATTAGGAATAAAGCCGTAGCCCGGGGGTTAACCATAGGGGCTATAGATGCGTTTACCGGTAAACTTGGAGGTAAAATAGCTGGTAAAGTTTTAAGCAAAAGCGGCAAACAAGCTGCTCGAGCAGCAAGTCAAGCTAGAACTACAGGTGCTGTAGCTACAGCAGGAGTGGTTGAAGGATTTGGAGGATCCATAGGAGAGGTAGCGGGTCGAGTTGCAGCAGATCAAGAAATGGATATTTCGGAAATAGTTCTTGAAGGTTTAGCGGAAATGCCTGGTGGAGTAAAAGATATTATATCTACAAGATTTAGTGCTCCTTCTTATAAGGTTAACGGACAAAAAGTAACAGCGGAAAAAATAGATGAGCTTATAGAGACAATGACTTTAGATGAGCTTGTAAAATCTAATATAAAAATAAAAAATGATTATGAAGGTAGGGAGGGTAGACGTCAAGATAAAATTATTCAACTATCTACAAAGCAAGATATCTTAAATGTCAATCCTAATTTAGATGAGTCAACATTAAATGCCTTAACAGAATTACAAATAGAATTAGATAAATTAGAAGGCAATAAAACTGAGCCCTCTAAAGAAAGGGCATCAGCACTTAGAGAAGAGATGAAATCTTTGCAAGAGACTCCTTCAGAAGATAAGGCACCAGAAAAAACTTCCGCGCGTGATTATAATGCAGAGCGATTCGATCTTCTTAGTGAGGAAGATAAGGAATTGGCAAACAGAATAAAGGATGAAACCAAGCGCAATAAGTTTGTCAATAATAAAACTAGCAAAACTAACGAAGGTATTCGAATAAATGAAACAGAAGCTGCAGAAAAAGCTTTAGCAGATCCAAACTCAGATGAAGCAACTCTTATTGCAGCTACTAAAAAGATGGAAGATCCAATAGCTCCTTTTAATGCCGCTGCTATATCAGATGTAAAAAAAGATTTAAACGTTAATCAGGAAAATAAAACTGAAGTTGTAGAGACCGAGGAGGTAACTTATACTCTGCCTGAAGACCCTAAAGAAGCTCGTAAAGATTTTGAAATTATAGACAACAGAGATGGAAAAGAATCTTCTATTGATGAAGAGGGAAATGGCAAGTGGATTGTTGTTAACAAAAAAACAGGAAGACTTATAGAGACTAATACAAAAAAAGACGCGGAACTATTAGCTAGATACCCGAAATTAAATTGGGATTATGGAGAGGGAGATATTTTCGAACAAGACATAGCTGATGCTAAGCCAGGTATTGAAGAAAAAAAATCTGATGTTTCAGAAATAGAAGAGATTGTAGAGGAGGTTGATGTTGTTGCTTTTACTCCCTCTCCCGATAGTCCATACATAGTTCCGGGTAATCAAAATAAACCTAGTAATATTCAGATTAATTTTACTGATGATGGTAAGATTAAGTCTGTAATAAATATAAAAACAGGAAATCCTGTGTCTAACGCGTCTCGTAAAAAGGCTGAGAAAATTTACTTAGAATCATTTGTAGATGTTAATCAAGGTGAGGTTGTAAAATTTCCAGAAGGAACTACACCTGAGCAGGCAAATGATTTAATAGCGGAGGAAAGCAAAAATATTAGAGAGATTTCTGAAGCAATTAAAAATGAAGAGCAACGATTAAAAGAAGCAAATGAGCAGGCAGAAAAAATTAAAACAGAAGATGAAGGATTATTTTCATTAACCACTTTAGCGTTTACTCCTGATAGCTGGGAAAGGGTAACCGGCCTACCTCCATCAGAAAATATATCGTCAAGTAGGTGGATACGCACAAAAGAAAAAGGAGGTATAGTTTTAGAGGATGGGGTTAACGGGCTCAATACAGAACAAATAGTAGAGTTTGTAACCAACAATCCTACGGCTGCTGATGTTGCGGCATCTACTGGAGAAGTAACAAATAAAAATGATTTAATATCATTGCAGGAAAAGTTTGAAAGCCTTACCGGCCTTAAAGCAACGACTGAAAACATAAACACGGTGCTTGGTGTTGACCCTAGCAGAGGACCAATTACCTCTAAAACAATATTAGGAAACATTTCTGATCCTCAGAAAATAACTAATGAACAGAAGAGACAAGCGTCAGAAGTGTTAGAAGAGATACAAAGAACTTCTAAAACACCGGAGTCTGCATATAAAAAAGCCAGTAAGCTTCTAGCTAAAGAGGTTAAAGAGTTAGTAAGAAAAGGAGTTGTTACGACTAAACAAATGGCTGACGTGATGTCTAAATTTGCAAATGTTACTATGTTTAGTCCGGCATCAAGAGATGACTTCTTGAATTATATGACTAGAGTTTTTGCTAACAAAGAATATGCGGGTCAAGTTTCTATGGCTCGAAGCAAACAAAGAAAAGCCAAAAAGAATGCAGGGAAAAAAATTGGAAAATCAGACGCGTTAATTCCTCAGTTAAAAAGATTGTTTACGGTAAACCCTTCTTTAATTCCAGAGTCTGTATTTGAAAAATATATTTCTTTAGTTGAAATGTTTAGCAAAGGACAGGCGGTTCTTACGTTAGATTCTATTACCGAGGTTACTCAACAAACCGAAGAGATCTTAAGGCAACTAGATGAAGAGCGTTCAATGGTAATTGATTTAACACAAAGGTTTAATGAAACAAATCTTACCGTTAAAAATAAAGAAGATAAAGTAGACTATAGTGCTACGATAAAAAAGATGCTTGATGCTAACGAAATAAATGAGGATGAGTATCAGGTGATGAAAAAGTATAGATCACAAATAAATCCTAAGACTCCTAAGACTCCTAAGACTGATGCAGAAATAGAAGTTGATAGAAAAAAATTAGTTAAAGTAATTAAAAGTTTTAAAGCTTTAAAAATATCTGAACTACCTAGCCGGGATGAACAGCGTTTAGCTTCCAAGTTTGAAGATTTAATAAACTCTCCAGCAATAGAAACCCTATCAGTTCAGGAGCTAGAAAATATCTTACGTTTAATGGACAACATAAACAACGGATATCTTCCTCATTTAACTCAGGTTAATTCTGAAAAATTAAACTCCATAAACCTGGGCAAAGAACTATCTGATGCAATACAAAGCGCTAAGCCTTTAAAGTTTAGCGGCATGTACTCCAGGATTAAAGCTCTTATAACCAGGAAGGGAGGATTGCAGGAGTTAATACGGCGTAATCCATTGTTTTATATTGATCAAGTGTTTGGAGATTTTAAAACAAAAACAATTTTTGATTCTTTGTTTGGTCAAGCGGCAGAAGCTGTGGCTAGTTTTAGGTTTGAATTTAAAATTGTAGAAAATGCTATAGAAAAAGCTTCAGCCAAAGTGTATAAATCATTAGGAAGTGATTCTAATAAATTTTTAATGTCTACATATAAACAGATGGTTTATATGATTGAAAATGAATTTAGAAGTAACCCTGGGAATCCTCAAGCTAACTCTGTAGTAGGATTTTTAAAAGCAACAATTGCTGAGATAGATGAAGGAACAACCAGATACGGTGAGCAAGAGGCAAACATGCTTCAAGAAATATTAAACACCTACACAAATAAAAACGGAGAGTTTAATGCTGATGGTTTATACGACTCATTTAATCAGGCGGAGAAAGAGTCTATAGATGCTATTTATAAAATAAATAAAGACAACGCAGAAAAAGCTGCCTATACAGCTACAATAATTAGAGGCGTTGAGTTTAATCCATTAAACAATTATGTTCATTTAAATGTACTTCCAGACAGTAAGGATAGTTCTGTTATGGGTGACGCGTCTGTTATTGATGCCTACAATAAAGCATTAATGCCCTCAACAAAAGCTAAGTCTTTAATAGAAAGAACTGGGTCGGTGAGTCCATTGAACTTTGATGTGTACGCATCTGCCTCTAGAGGATCCAAGTATGTACTTATGGATTATCATTTAACAGAACCCATAAGAACAGGTAGGAAAACATTAAATCAAGCTAGGAAAAATTTAAAAGAATCAGGTCCTGACAAAAGGCTTCCTTCAAAACAAAGAGATGTATTGAATGCAATTCAATTAGCTTATGATGAAGCGGTAGAAAATTTACTTATAAATAGTTTTGGAGAAAGCTCCATAGCTGATGAAGTTTTAAATTATTTACAAAAAACAGGTTATCGTTCTATATTGGCAGGAGGCGGAAGATTTGTTGCGGAATCTGTATCTAACATAAGCTTTGCGCTATTGGTAGATCCTAAAGGATTTGCAGCTGGTGCAAAACTAAGCGGTGTTATAGCTGATCAAGGCGCAAGCATTTTAAATAATTTAAACAGTAAGCAGACTACCAGATTGTTTGGCGAAGGTTTAAATACTAGGTATATAGATACCTCTATTATAAGTCAGCGCACAGGAGCAACTGGAGGTAAGGCCGTGAGTAAAACAGAGAACTTCTTATTGAAGGTATGGGATAAAAGCGGACAGAAGTGGGTTAAAGGCGTTGAGACTATTGCAGATTATCTCATATCTACTCCCGATAAAGCGGTGATGAGACCTATGTGGTTTGGAGCTTTTGAAAATAGATTTAAAAAATTAACAGGAAAGAAACCTGACTTTAATAAAATAGCTGCTAATGATCAAGCATACATGGAAGCTAATAAAGAGGCGCTGGCTGAAGCTAAAGATTTAGCAGACAGAAGATCCGTAATGGCTGGAGCAACAGACAATGCATTTATGGGCATGCTCAAGGGAACCTCTAAACCTAACCAAAGTCTTGCTCTAAAAGCTTTCAACACTTTTAATAATTTTATGACTCGTTTCTTGATATTTGAATACATCACGGCGAGAACAGGTGTGATGAGTTTGATAGGTAAGGGAGAGCTTACTAAAACTCAAGGCGCAGCTTTGATTGGGGGCGTTACCTCAAGAATGGTTCTTTATACTTTGATAGGACAAATGTTAGCAGAAGGAATGACATCCTTGTTTGATGATGATGATGATGATTTTAATCTGACTCCTGATGAAGATGGTATGAAGTCACCAGAAAAAATGTTAGGTCAAGCGTTTGCTTCTAGTTTCACGTCCTTGCTTTTTGGTAGAGACTTTGGTAATGCGACTAAAAGTATAATAAATTTAGGTGTTGAAGAGTTTAATGAATCACAGCTAGAGTTTCTTAGAGATGGAGATTATGATCCATACAAGGATGCTTTGCAGTATACCATCGTACCTAAAAGCGAATCAGGGAAAGGAACGGATTTAGGAACTTTCTTAAAAAGAATAGGAGCTGCTTACGGACCCATACTTGGAACTGCAGATCTTTTATTGCAAGCTTTGACTGAAGATAAAAAGAAGACGCAGGGTGCGCAAGAAAGACAAGACATGGAAAATTATGTACGTCTTCCTCTTGAGCTGCTAGGTAACCTCGGTTTTGTCCCTTTATATAAAGACGTAAGGAAAATTGTTTTAGATCAGATATATGGTGATTTAAGTAGAGCTAAAAAACAATTGAAAGACAAAAGAAAAGCAAAGAAGGAAATGCTTCAGGGATACGATAGCGAATCTGACATGAAAAGATATGATCTGGGCTTATGGGAAAGAACTTACGGTCCTGAGTCAGAAGGTTATGATGAAAGAAATGCTTTAAAAGAAATTAAAAAAGCGCAAAGAAAAATAAAACAAGAACAGAAAGATGCGCTTTACAACTATACTCCTAGGCCTAAAAAGAAAAAGAAATCAACCGGATTTGGAAGACAGAGCACTGGAAGAAAAAAGAAGTCAACTGGATTTGGAAGACAAGATTAAATTAATAAACTATGCCTTTTAGAAGTCAAGCACAAAGAGCGTACATGCATAAGAACCTGCCAGAGATAGCTGAAAAGTGGGAGAAGGAGACGACCTCAGGGACATTGCCTAAGCGCATACATCCTAAAGAGAAAACTCCTAGCCTACTCACGCAGCGCAGGAGACGTAGAAAGGTTAGGGAATAGCTAGGTACAATAAATACATGATGATCATCATGAACATTACTGCTACTAAATATTCGTAGTCGGGTTTAAATTTCATCGGTAACTGATTCGCTAACACCCTTAAGTCTTCTTGATAATACATTCACTGAGGTCTTTACTTTAGAGTAATCCTTATCAATAAGAGACTCGTAGATGTCGTTTAGGGAGCCGTGTAGATCTTCCATTACAAAGTTGATGCTTTGTATCCGTTGCTTTTCTACGGGTGGGATATCATTCATGCCCTCTAAGTTATAAAATTTTTTATTAATAAAAAATACCTAGGCTACGCTTTGGTGACTACCATGTTTTTATTATAGTAGTCTAGGTATTCATCTGAGCTTATTTCTACTAAGTATTCAAAGACCATGTGGTTTGTATTGTCCACACTCATGAGATAGAA
>TARA_B110000858_G_scaffold70711_1_pt1 | contig 10439 bp, 10 predicted proteins | sample TARA_B110000858 | Tara Oceans TARA_B110000858 (sample SAMEA4398247) | marine metagenome | biome: Polar Biome; feature: [SRF] surface water layer (ENVO:00010504); material: water (ENVO:00002006), including particulate matter (ENVO:01000060) such as... | depth 5 m | reverse complement strand
AGAATAGTTGTTGGCTAACGGTGTAATATTCTCAAGCTTGCCTTTAAATTCAGTGGTAAAGTTATGATCGGTTTGCGCAGCTACTGCAAAATCTAAAGTCCCATCTGAATCCTCATAGTTAACCGTGATCCCTGTTTCAGTATTCCCAGTCACCATGCCACCCACGGCATCTTGGATGGTCTCCAACAACGGAACACCATTAATGGTCAAGGCATCAGTTTCTAGAATACCGTCTACATCAAGATGCTGGGAAATGTTTAGGCTACCACTAATTGACCCACCGCCACCAAAAGATGCTGCGGGGTTCGATGAAGCGGCAGCGACAGTGTTCGCCGATTGGTTTACTGTTACAGAATTAGTATTCTGAGTTACTGTTACTGTTTCGTTGGCCATTATGCTGTGATTTCGGTCTTGATGTCGAAGGTCAATCTTATGTGGTGGGCTGTCTGCTCTACAGCGCCCGAATCATTAAGTGTGAAAACTTTTAAGTCCCCATACACAGTGACATCTTCGTTAGGTAATAAAGATGCTTGAGCAGTTGACCATTTTAACTGGATGTTCGGGCCAGCCGCAGAGTAGTTAAACAGTATCCTGCTATCTACTTCTGATGATGCTGTAGGACTAGTAGCTCCGTGGCGTAGAACATCAATTATCTGGCCCATGAAGCTGTCCCCACGTTTTTTTCGGATCACTAATTCAGCGTCAAACTTAGCCGCCCCGTTACTGTGGGTCGCATTCAAAATTAAAGCATCAGTTGCATTAGCGAGTTTATATGTAACATCGACTTGCTGCTGCTGCCCTCGTTGTAATAGTATGTTTGCCATAATTATGCTTCTGTTATTGTGAACCTGTAATCAGCTACATTCGCTAAGTTAACGTGGGTGCTGCCTGTGTATACTGACGCAGTCGCTAAATCTTTTAGAGTAACCCCATCCAACTCATACACTTTGCCAGCAGTAGTGGTGTTTACCTCAGTCTTCATTATGAATGATGGCCCAGCAGAAGTATTATCTGGTGCTGCGTTAGCCGTCATAACATAAGTCCCCGCTGTAGCGACGGTTGTTGCAAAGTTAACCACACCGGAAGAGGTAACTGAAGACACGGTTTGGTTTACGTGCCCCGCTACGTCTGTCTTAACATGGATAGCACCAGACCCTGCTGAAATTAAATTGGATAGACCTGCGGGGATCTTAATGTCCCAACTGCTGCCAGCATCTAAACTGACGCAAAGCTCTCCAACCGTGTTGGTGTTCGCGATAACTAGCAACCCTTTAGCGGCGTCAAGTGCTCCCGCAGCTATTGCGGTTCCAACACCCGCGTGATATGCCGCCCTATCAGCCCCTGCTGAATAATCGTGCCCTGTGTTGCTAAAGCTCTGGGCAGACGTTTGACTATTAAATGTTTCGTTATGTTGGTGATTCCCATAAGATAGACGAACATTGCCTGAAATTGGAGTGGCCATGCGCAAACATACCCTGAAGTCAAAACAATTACAAGCCTCTGCAATCTTGTGGTTAGTGGTTGACTTGAATAAACTTCGGCTTATTTTATGAGAGCCACCATGAAACAACAGAAGATATTCATAGCTACCCCCGCATTCGGTTACCAAACTTTTGTGAACTACACAAACAGCCTGATTAAGTTGCTTACGAGCCCGGCCCCAAAAGATTTAAGTTACTCCACCACGATACACTTACACTCAGGAAGCGCCCTAATTAGCCACGCTAGAAACGATTGCGTTAAGAGGTTTCTTGAGTCTGATGCTACAAAACTTTTGTTTATTGACGCAGATATTGGCTTTGATCCCGAGAATGTGTGGCGTCTGCTTAGACGAGATGAGGACATTGCTTTCGCCCCTTACATAACTAAGAGTCTAGACGGGCCTAAGAACTCCAAATTCGTTATAAAATTTAAAAATGCTGAGTCCCCAGAAGCTGAAAGTGATGGTTTTGTTGAGGCTTTGTCCGGTCCAACAGGGTTTATGATGATCGACCGTAAGGCGTTCACCAAACTAGACGAAGCATACCCCAACTCGAACACAAGAATGACTCAGATTAAAAACGGAAAAGTAGTGGAGGATTTAGAGTATCCTTCTTACTTTGACTGTATCACCCATGCGACACAGGGGGCGCTAGGGGAAGACATCTCTTTCTGCAAGAAGTGGGAAGAAATGGGGGAGACTATGTGGGCAGACTCGGAAGCAGCGCTTACCCATTACGGCACTTTCTGCTTCCAGTCTCAATTAGGTCTTAGTATGGTTAAAAAAACCTAACGTGAACCTCTGCCATACATATACAAAGCAAACTTCTCGGGTTCTTCCTGAGCCATCTGTGCAACTCGGGGGTCCTCCATTGCCTGTTTTATAGCGTCCATCTTCTCGGCATCAATAGCTGAGTTTGGATCGTATACCTTATCGTATACTTGGGAATACAAATCAGACAAGCCTGACTCATCTTCCCCACCCGATAGTTTAATCCCCACCATAACAGAATCGACAGCGGGGCTCGCCTCGGATTCTTCAACTTCTTCAGCGGGGGATTTGTCCACGTCTGCCATCCTGCCTTCGACACTACCTTCAAAAGATTCTTCTTCAGAAGCCATGATCTCTGCTGCTTGTTCTGACGAAGGTGGTCCTTCATCTTGTTCAGCATCGCTGCCCCCCTCACCCATTTCAGCGGCGAGTTGGGCCTCAAGACTCTTAAGGGTTTCTTTTACCTGCTCAATTTCAGATTCGATTTCAATTACGTTAGCCATTTTATTTTAAAGTGAAACGGGGGTAGAGGATTTTCTTCCCCCACCCCCGTTGGTTAGTTTTTTTTCTAGGTTACCAATTAGATGGTTGCACTCGTGGTGTTACGCTTGAAGATAATGGTGTAACCCATTTCAGTCTTAATTGGCTTAGACGCGGAAGAAAGAACTCCACGGAAGAAACCAATAGATCCATCAGGGTTAGCATGCTCAGACACAATGTTCTTCCACTTGTAGTCACCCGTGTAAGATACTGGGTCAAAGGCAACTCCGCTTGCTCCACTGAACGGCTGCGGAATCTGTGCTTCCATAACCTGTGGGTGAAGAACGAAAGCTGCCTCAAATGGTGCGCTTTCATACTCAGGGTTTTCAATCGTGATACCGTTCGCAACCTTAAAGGGCTGAACGATAGCAAGTTTGTTGCCTGAGGCGGTTCCCTTATATCGAGGAGTGAGGTCGTCAATCAAGTGGTAGAAGCCACGGAAGGACTGCTCGACACCAAGTGGCGCAATAAGGTCAGAAACCTTTCCGCTGTTGTATCGAATGTCCTGACGAATATCAGCACTCTCAGTCATGATGTTGTAAGAAGCCTCAGAAGAAAGAACGAGTGCGAACACTGGGGCTCCGTTCTCACGGCCATATGCCTCGCGACCTGCTCCTCTGCGGATCAGCTGGCTACGAACTTTGTCCAATACCTTGTTGGAGATGTTGCGGGTTACTCCCGCAGATGCGTCATCCGCTGTCGCTGCGGTGGAATCAGCTCCTAGCGTCACGGTTCCAATAAGTTGGGTGTCTACCAAGTCCTCAAGCATTGTGCCTTCGTGTCCGCTTTCAAATACAGAACCAGAAGCACACGCAACAACGTTGTCAGAAAGACGGTCAAACTCAGAACGGTAACGGTTCTCCCAAGACCAACGAGTAGACTCAGCAAGTGAATCCATAACAGCGCGAAGCTGCTCTGTTCGATGGGCCGCATAACGCAAGTCATCTACACTGATACGTGGGGATTCAATAACACAACGTTTGATGTTGTATTGCTTGATCTGCTTACTGAAGTTAACGAAGTTACGCTGATCTGTAGCAGAACCTAGTGGTGTTGCGCCATCATTTCCCGGACCGTTCGCACCTTGAAAGCTATCAATAGCCGCCGAATTAGCTTGGTCAAGAAGCGACCCCGTGCGGGTTTCCCCAGCAGGTGCGCCCACATCGTTCCAACCAGCTGAACCACTAAGAAGAAGGGTTCCTGCGGCATCGGTAGTAGGTAGCGTCCGATCATAGATCATCGTGCTCAGTTTGTAGCCCATCCCATCAGGGAAAGCTGATTTCTTAATGAGATCAATCCACGGTGACGTGTGCATCACGCGTTTGTGGATATCGCTTCCAATTCGTCCTGCTTCTTCAGCGAGGATAGTGTCGATTGCCGCGTTTGAAGCGGTTGTGAAGTCGTGAGTAGACGGATTTCTAGTAGCCATAATAGTAAATAAGTATAAAGGTTTGTGGGAATCTCCACTATGGAGAACCCTAAATGTCTTAGATGGTGACGCGTTCTAGAACTAGTTAATGGCTAGAGCAACCAACGAATCTTTTGGAGGGACATAGCCCAACGGCTAAGTAAATTCTTGTAGAACTACTTATGGCTAGAGCAACCAGAACTTAACTTATGTCTATTAGACTAAGCCCTATATTGAGAATGTCAATACCAACTTACATTCCGGCAAATGCCGCATCAACCGCTTCCGAAAAGGAGGCTTTTGCGGTATGTCCCCCTCCAGATGATGGAGCAGATCCAGACATCGTGGGTTCGGCATCCTCATACTCGGCTAGCCTATCTGTAAGTAATTCATTCTCTTTACGCATACCCACATACTCTCTGATAACAGAGGGCAGGATCTGGGCGCTTACTGAATTATACGTGTAGTCTACAGGGTGAATGACTGATGGGTCTACTTCAGCGGCTTTCTCTTGGATTGCTTTCATATCCAACCCTTCGATACCACTAAGAAAGGGCAGCTTCTTCTGCACCCGTGCTACTACGTTTCGGGCTGCGTTTGTCCTTTCCGCCGCCCTGTCCGCCGCGAGTGCGTTTTCTTTATTTTCTGCCGCAAGTTTAGCTTCGCCCAATGCTTCACCCGCATTCTCTAGCATACTACCCCTCTTCTCAAGAATGGGGGCGAGGTCTTCAATGATCCGATAGATCCGCGCCTTATCTCTATCCGACGCATCCACTAACAACTCGGAAATCTTTTCGTCCTGTTCTTGCTGATTGTCCATAGCAAGCACGTCAACAAGATCATCAGGTGAAACGTCATACTTCTCAGCAATTTGGCGGGAGCTATCGATGAGCGCATCAATAGGTTTCGTGACTGCATCTTTGTATATGTCGGTTTCTTCAAGATCCGTGAACATCTTCGCACGTTCGTATTCTTGGAGCTTCTCTTTCAGAGCAGATACTTCTTCCCTGTCAATCTCACCAGAGAGTTCTTTTACTTTACTGTCTTTCTCAGTGGACGATTGCCTAAGTCCTTCCAGTTCACTAGTGACTGTCTTAAGCTCTGTCTTTAATTGCTTGAATCTTGCCGCCGCTTTGGGGGTCCAGTCATCTCCAACATCCTCACCCAGCTCATCTGTAGGATCAAATGATTCTAATTCTTCTGCACTTTCAGACTCAACCTCAGTCGTTTCTTCAGTTTCGGCTACTTCAACTTCAACTTCAGCTTCAGCTTCAGCTTCTTCGACTGGTTCGGCGGTCGCCTCGTCTTTAGGCAAGTCTAGATTAGCAAAAGCTGCATCCAATGCAGAACTAAAATCCATTTGGGATGCTTCAGGAAGGGCATCAACGGGGTCGGCTACGGCGTTTTCTTCACTCATTTTGATTTATGTGGGTCCACTCCTTGAGAGTTTGTTGGTTACTTCTGGTATCTTCAGGCAATTTTGTCAACTTCTCAAGATCATTAAACGCATCCCTGTAACCTGCATACCACGCAAGTCGTTGAGCATCAACGTCTGACGTGCGTAGGGACCCGAAACTGGGTCCGGCAACTTCTTTAAGTGTCGCGACCGCTTGCTTGAAGCTCCCGTTATTTAAGGTTTCGCGAAGGCTTTCTACAGACTTTACGTCTTGAAACCAGTGGTGGATCGGGATAGGTGGAGTCGTATGTTTTGGCATCACTTAAGAGTCTTCGCGAAACTCTAGAGCAGCTTTGGCGTCACGTATAGCCATTTCTTGTTCATGTTTTTTCTGTTTGATCGCCATGTCCAACTCAGCTTTCTCCTGAGCGATCTGCATCTTGATCTGGTGCTCTTCAACTTTTGCGTCTTGCTCGGCCATCTCAGCTTCAGGACCCTCAACACCCTGCTCTTCTCTTTGGTCACGCTCCATCTTCTGAACCGCTTTCATGGTGTTGTTAATCGCTTCCTCAGCATACTGCAACACTTGCTTGGTGTCCTTCACCAACGGTTCGAGCGCAGGGTCTCCCGCAGCTAGCTGGGCCGTGTCACTAATGTGCTGGTAGAAACTTTGCAGCATCGGCAACACCTGCATAGGATCAGCATCCCCAGTATTAATAGCTTCGATAATCTGACTAAGAACTGGGACGTGGACCTCAAGGTGTGTCCCGTGCATCTCGTTAGCTATGACAGGAATACTACCGCCTTCTTGCAATTGCTGGTTCTCAAAGAACGCAATCTTAACGTCCACTGTTGGACGCTTCTCTTCGTTAGCGGGTGCGTATCTATCGGCTAAGTCATGCCCCACTCGCGTCGATACAATGTCCCTAGTTAAATTACGGCGACCCACGTCGTCAAACTGACCACTCACTCCCTGCAACTCACGCAACGCCAGCATGCGGTCAGCTCGTGACCCACTGCCAATAGAACGCACTGCCTTAGTCCGACTTACGTCCAACGTCTTGATGAACTCTGGAGCAACTCCACGCTTCGCGCAGCGCACATAGAAATCCTTGATTTCTTTACCACTCTTCTTTGTAGTGACAACACGACGAACCACTTCTCTAAGAAGCCTGTTCCAAGATGCATAGAACAGGTTCAAGGATGCACCAGATAGTCTACTAGTTACATCGACATCGGTAGCGACCTGCATCTGGTTCCGGTAAGGTGAACTTTGATTCGGGCCATACGTGCTGATCGTGTCAGTGTTTAACTGCAACTGCTGAGTCAAATCTTGTAGCGCGGGCTGCACCGCAGTCCCCAAGTTAGGAATCGCTTTTTCAACAATCCTAACATTAGGACTCATAACCGCATACGCCCCGTAGTAAGTAAACTGTAGTTCGTCCAGCGAACGTTGGTCTTCAGGTTGGATCATGACTGCTGAAGCCAGCATAGCTCCGTCAATCTGTTGGCACCTCAAGCGATTGCTCGTTTGAATGTGCGCAAAGATTCTTTGGCCTAGACCGCGAATCGAGTGATACGTTCCGTTCGAACCAACCCCATAAGAAAACATAACATAGGCTTGCTCCGCACTCTCGTAGCGAGAAACCTTCTTATACATGAAGTCTTTAGGCTGGTTCTCAGCGGCCATGTAGTGACTTACTGACCCATCCATTTCTTTAACCCAGAAATGTAAGACAGATACCGTAGGGTTTTGAATCCCTTGGTAAATGTCGTTGTTCTTCATCTCCTGTTGAAGAACTTCGTAGTTATCAACACCACCACTACTACCGTCCCTACCTTTAGTAGAGACGTTTTTCGAAATAATTCTTTTAACTTCATCGACATCCCATCCTACTTTAGCCGCTGCTTCAGGGTTCTTGACAAACGCATAGAGTTCATGCAGCAAATACTCTCTTCGTCCTACCGCGATATCGATGCATGATTCAGATGAGGGAGTCTGTCTCGGGATCAGGATGTCGCTAAAACCACCAACGCGGAACTTCCAATCGTCGGGCGTATCAAAGTAGGCAATCCCGACTCCATGCTTAATGAATGTGGTGCACAGCCTAAGGTAGGCACTATGGAATTCAGGCCAGCTGCGCATCAAATGAGTTAGCTCATCAGCCACGATTTCTTCAGAAGGGGTGATCTCGCTTTGCTCGCCTAGGGTTCCTTGGACTTCCACCAACCTCTCAAGGCTGGAGTATAGATCCACATAAGATGATAGCGAAATGTCGAGGAGTCTTTGCGCTTCCCCGAAGTTAAGGTTTGTCTTTAGCGGTTGGCCACTAGCAACAAGGTTAGTTTGGTTATACGGAGCAGAACCGTCGAACATCGCGTCGATACGAGCGCGGTTAACGGAAGATTTCTCATCCGCTTTAGCAAGCGTCTGGAAAATAGATATCGCGCACTTGACGTTTTTTAAGCGGGTTTCGACAGCTTTACCCTTCTCATCGAGAGCGCCGAGTTCCAAGCCATCAATCTCTAAAGGGTAGTCATTAGCCATCGTTGGAAAAGCATACTTTGTTAATTTTAGTTCGTCAATGGTTTAGACGTTGACAGGTCTACTGTTACCCCACGATTTAGAATGATTCTAATAAGTGCTCTCGTCACCCCAGAGAATTTTAGTTAGTAGGTCTACCCTTACTTGTTTTCGTTTTCCGCCCCCTATAACCAATCTAACATAGGGTTTCCCTTTGATAGAAAATTCATTTACCATGAACACTTCACCTGCTCTCGGCCCTGTTCCACGCGGAACAATCCGATAGACTGCCCCGTAATGGGAAACAGCGTAATCAGGATAGTCGGTTATGATCTTTGCCCCCTCTACATCGAGCACCCACTCTTTTGTAAGAGGTGTGTAATCAATAACGGCCTTATCAAAATTAAAACGGAACTGTTTCCCCTTGGCGTCTGTAATTGTTGTGTAAGTGCTGTATCCGTTGAAATGTTGGCGCAGGAACTTCTGAGTCTTCATGTTGAAGACTGTTCCGGTAGGTGTGACTACGTATCTTTTGTCGGCTCTAGGTATGGTTTGGAACCCCTGCGGTATGTTGTATTCACAAAACATGCCCAGATGTTTAGATAACCAGTTGTAAATTACAACTAGTTATTTACTTCACACACTACTTTTCTCGCAGTCGCGCCTTTAAAGCTTTGCTATCGTCGGCAAATAGCTCTTTGAGCCCCCTTCCTGCACCGTAAATAGTGCCAATAGGGTCTAGATAACCTTGTGCCCCGTTCTTCAAGGCATTTTGTAGGGACTGCCCCACATCATCACTGGAGTAACCCCTCTCCCCCATAGCCTGAGTTTGCTCCCATGCTTTCTCCCTTTGTTCTTTTGAGGACATTAAAGCGGCTGCTTCGTAAGACATTGTGAGCGCTTGAACGGGTGGGAGTTTCTTCAGTAGTTTTAAAAATCTTGAGGCAGGAGTTATGGTAGGAGTTACGGTAGGGGTTATCCTCACAGTGGCTCGCGGAACCTGCGCCGCTATATCTTCAGCAAGATTGGGGAATAGCCGTGATGCCTGTGATAACCCCCTAGCTAATTTTTCAGCTGCCTCAGCAGCTAATTCCTTAGCTGCTTTATTAGCGCTATATGCTTTTAGAAGCACTTGCCTAGCAAGCGATTTTGTCTCCACTACATCTAACGCATCAGCAGTGACGCCTTCGACGGGCTCGAACTCTGTGGCGGCTACTTTGTCAATAATAGGCTGCATTACGCTACTACGTTTTTTAGAGTCGTCAGGCATACCCTCACGATATCGACTGTATTGTGAAAGTCAATAACGGTGGCGGCGCATACACACCGCTTTACACGTCGTGTTTTTATATTGCAGCGATCTCTGTAAAAGCAGAGGCTATAATAGAATATGAAAAAAAATACATCACTGTCGGAAACTCTGAGTTCTGAATGGGCTAATCGATTTGTTAGCGGAATGACCAAGGTTGTTAATGGCAAAGTCTATACGGGGCAAAACCATGAGACGGCATCTTACCCCCGGAACCCTTCATTGTGGTGCGCGGACGTGGTTAATGAGCTTACTGCGGTGAGTCCTTGGAACTCTGAACACCGCAATAGGGTAGGGGGGACGTTAATTACTAAAAGGCATATCATAACGTCAGCACACGCAGCTCTGAGTATATCGTCTGTGCCGCTGACTGTCAGGTTTGTAGACGCGGACAGTAACGTCCACACGAGAACGATTGTTGGGTGCAAGACATCCGCTGAGTGGTCTAGACGTAGCAACCGCTCTGACTTCAGAATATACACACTAGACTCGGATCTCCCCGATTCAATCAAGCCGTGTAAGCTGATGCCGTCAAATTGGGGGGACTACTTGCCCGACCTCAATAAGTCCCGCCCTCCTCAGTTGGTTTTTGATCAAGAAGAGAAAGCACTTGTTGCTGACCTAAGAAAAATCGATGCCAAGCTCTCTTACGGCGCTTACCCCGTCAAAGATGACCGTGCAATATTTTCCGAATCGCTTATCGGTGGTGACTCAGGCAACCCAGCTTTTTTGATTGTTGATCCAGACCCTGATGACTCTAATGTCAGCTCAGAGTTAGTCCTCAACTATGTCCTCACATTCGGTGGGACGGGATCGGGGACTTCCCTAGCTAACTGTATTCCTCTTTTGAATGCTACGATTGCGGGTTCTGATGCCGATGCTAGCGCTAGGTCAGATACCGCTACAATCAATACTGGGTATACGGTTACTGAAGCTGACTTTTCTTACTACACTAAATACAGTGAGCAAGTCAGTGTTGGAACGACTAGCTCAAATACCACTCAGCAAGTC